>JAESFU010000154.1_pt1 | contig 95823 bp, 89 predicted proteins | sample 9269461 | NCBI WGS metagenome assembly JAESFU01 (sample SAMN14502556, study PRJNA617107) | algae metagenome | isolation source: Stenomitos rutilans HA7619-LM2 and co-occurring heterotrophs from cave walls | place: USA: Waikapalae cave, Hawaii | collected 2009-07-28
TGTTGCCCGCCGAAAACTCGTCGTGAACCGCATCCTCGAAATCACGGATCGTCCGCATCCGGCGATACGCCTTCAACAAATCCTCACGCGGCAATTGCATCCCACTCGCCATCGCGTCCTCCCATGTCGATTAGGGCACGCCCGTCCTTGCCGCCGGAGAGTCCGGCGGTGCGGGCCTGGGCGCAGAGTAGAAACAGGCGGGAGCGCACGTCAATGAGGCTCGTGGCCCGGAGAATGCTGGAATAACCGGCAGAATCGACCAGAATCCCGGATCGGGACACCCACGCGCGAAAAGCCGCCGGCCCGGAAGGCCGGCGGCTCAGGCAGAGGCGGTCGGGAGACCGGCGGCCGGCCGCCGGGTCCGGCTCAGTACTGCACGCCCTTCGTCAGCGCCCCGTCGATGACGAGGTTCGTGCCGGTGGTGAAGGACGAGGCCGGGCTCGCCAGGAAGACGACGCCGCGCGCGATCTCCTCGGGCGTCGCCATGCGCCCGGTCGGGTTGAGCGAGAGAGCCTGGTTGAACAGGTCCGGCAGATTGTTCTCGATGTACTGCCAGATGCCGCCATCGAAATAGGTGTTGCCGGGCGAGACGCTGTTCACCCGGATCATCTTGCCCGCGAGCTTGTAGGCAAGGCCCTGCGCATAGTGGATGAGCGCCGCTTTGAAGGCGCCATAGGCGGGACCGGTGAAGTCGATCTCACGGCCGGACACGCTGGAGATGACGACGATCGCCGGCGCCCTGCTCTTTTCCAGGTAAGGCAGCGATGCGTTCACGGCACGCACCGTGTGCATCATGTCGACCTCGAACTGCTTGCGCCAGGCCTCCTCGTTGTCCTCCACCGCCAATGCGGAGACGTTGGCGATGAGGATGTCGATCCCGCCAAGCGACGCGGCGGACGCGCCGACCCAGGCCTCGAGCGCCGCCTTGTCGGCGACGTCCACCGCCTGGCCGAAGCTCTTCACGCCCTTGGCCTTGATCGCCGCGACCGCCTCGTCGACCTCGGCCGCATTGCGTGCGCAGATCGCCACGTTCGCGCCCTCGCCGGCCAGGATGTCGGCGCAGCGCCGTCCGATGCCCTTGCTGCCGCCGGTGATCACGGCATTCAGCCCCTTCAATCCCAGATCCATGTCGTCCCCTCCCGGTGTTCCAGCCCGGCCTTCCGGCCTCAGGCGATGTAGGCCTTCTTCATCGACGCGCCGACGGTGTATTTCGGGTCGACCATGTTGCCGAGCCGGACCCGGCCGGCCTGCGTGCACAGGAAATACGCCTCGTCCTCGTCGAAGCCGTAGTCGGTAGCGATCCAGCGGACGAGGTCGCGATAGGCCATGCGGGCCGCGTCCTCCATCGGCCGGGCGCTGCCGACGCTCATGATGAAGTCCTCCGTCTCGAGCCTGGGGCCCGGGACCGACCAGCCCTTGATGAGGTCGACCTGCACCGTGCAGACGGCCGGCATCTCGACGGCCACGCCGCAGAGTTCGCCATCCCCCTGCCGCCCGTGACAGTCGCCAAGGAACAGGTACGCGCCGTCGTGCAGGACCGGGAAATAGACGACGGCCCCTGGCGCGACGTCCGGCAGGTCCATGTTGCCGCCCCAATAGTCGGGCTGGAGGGACGACACCGCCTCGATCTGCGGGCTGACGCCGAGCGTGCCGATGAAGGGCTCGTAGGGCAGCGTCACGCGGTCGCTGAACTTCACGCCCTCCGTCGTCACCTCCATCTTCTTCACCCTCTCGGCCAGTGGGGCGTTGAGCATGGCGGTGGTGGGCGTGGCGACGAGCCCGCCGAATTCGGGAATCAGCGCGGTGGTGCCGACGGGCTGCGGCCCCCGCGGCACGATGGAGAGGATGTGAACCGCCAGCGTGTCGCCGCGCTTCGCGCCCTCGACGGCGATGGGCCCGTTCTGCGGGTTCACGAAGGGCATGGTCAGGACCTTGGAGGGAAGGTCCTTCTCCGTCTTGATGGCGCCGTGGAAGGCGTCGTGCGTCTCGGCGGCCACCACGTCTCCGGGCCGGATGCGCAGCACGGGAGCCGCGTAGGGTCCATAGACGAACTTGTATTCGCCCTGCGCCGCCTCGGTCAGCGCATGCGTGTCGCCGCGCGCGCCCTTGGCCACGCCGAGCCGCCCCATGTAAGACGTGTCGATCCAGCTCATGTCGTCCTCCCCTGCCGCCACGATACAGGCGCCGGCGCGGGAGGAAAGAGCCCGGGCGGAAACGCGGCATTCACCTGGAGCGTGGCAGGGTGTCCGCCGGAGAGCACGCCCTTGCCGCATGGGCGAGGGATCGCGTAAACTCCAGCTCATTGATCGACGCCTTTTGATTCACTCATTGATTGCGCCGCTGTTTGGCGGCAACCGGACATGTCTGCAGCTCAGCACGCAAGCTCTCCCGACAGCACTCTCGTGCCCGGCGCCGTCACGCGCCTGGAGAAGGCCGCCCGTCTCGAGGCGGCTTTGCAGGGCCAAATCGAGAGCGGAGAAACGCCGGCCGCCACGGATATCCTGCAGCTCTCCATCCTGCTGCATGAGGCGCGGCGTCACGAGGACGCAGAGCGCTGGTGCCGCACAGGGCTGCGCCTGACGGGCGAGGACTGGCGGCTTCGCAACGTCATCGCAGTCGCGCTCAAGGCTCTCGGACACTTCGACGAGGCGACGGCCGAGCTGGAGCGTGCCCTCGAATTCGCGCCGGGTGAAGGCGTGCTCCTGTCCAATCTCGGGAACGTCCTGCTGGCGCAAGGCAAGGCCGAGCGGGCCATAGGCGTCTTTGCGATGCTGGTGGATCGGCGCCCCGGCGACGGGCAGGCCAGGCGCATGCTCGGCCTCGCCGCGCGGCGGGCGGGCCGGATCGACGAGGCCATCGCACACGCCGAGACCGCCCGCGCCATGAAGCCGCTGGACGTGCTGGCCTGGGTCGACCTCGTGGCACTGGAGGAGGACAAGGGCAGGCGCGACAAGGCCTTCGCCATTGTCGACCGTGCGATCTCGCTGATCGGACCGGCCCGCGCGCTCGTCGATACGCGGATCAAGCTGCTGCGGCGCGATGGCCGCTACGAGGAAGCCAGACACTACATCGGCGAGCGGATCACCGCCGAGCCCCGCGCGGCGTGGCTGCGTGCGGAATTGGCCCGGACCTTCGCCCTTGACGATCGCCCGACCGCCAGCGTGCACTACGCCGAAGCCCTGCGGCTCGCTCCGGACGACACCGCGATCGTCTCGGCCGCGGCGGACAATCTCGATCGGACACGAGGACCGGCGGAACAGAAGGCCATGGCCGCCGCCTACGTCCTCGCCCGTCTGCGCCTGGTACTCGGCAATCCGCGGCAGGATGCCAAGGCCCTGCGCGGCATCCTGAGCCGATCCTGTGACTTCGAGCGCGCTGAATCCCTGGGCAGCTTCGAGGATCTCGGGCACCACTTCGCAACGACGGGCCAAGAGGCTGCCCTTCACTACATGCTGGGCCAGGTGTCGACGCCCGCGCATCGCCGGCTTTTGGTCGACCTGCACCGGACAGCCTTGCGGCCGCTCGAGGTGATTGCCCGCCAGACGCCGGTGTCGCGCCCTCCTCCGGCCCGGCGCGCGAAAGTGCGCATCGGCTTCATGTCGTCGGACCTGCGTCATCACCCGGTCGCCTATTTCGCCGAGCCGCTGATCACCGGGCTCGACCGCTCGCGCTTCGAGGTCTTCTGCTATTCCTGGAACACGGGCCCCGCGGATCAGATCGAGCGGCGCATCGCGGCCAGCGTCGATACGTTCCGCAAGCACCCCGCCATCACCGACCGGGACGCCGCGCAGCTCATCGCGGCCGACGGGCTCGACATCCTGTTCGAACTCGGCGGATCGACCGACATGAACAAGATAGCCACGATGGCGTGGCAACCGGCTCCGCGCCAGGCGAGCTGGCTCGGCTATCCGCATTCCGCCGGCCTGGAGACGATCGACCGAATTCTCGTCGACCCCTGGCTGGAACCGCCCGACCCCGCCCTGCTCGTCGAGAAGCCCTTCCGGCTGCGCCACAGCTGGGTCGCGCTGCACCAGCCCGGGTTCTCCCCGCTGCCCGCGATCGATCCCCTGGTGCCCTCCGAGCGGACGGGAAGGGTGACGTTCGGCACGATGAACAACATCTACAAGTTCAACCCGGATCTCTTTGCAACCTGGACGGAAATCCTTCTCGCGCTGCCACACTCCGACCTGCTCTTCGTGCGGCCGGAAGCGGGCATGGTCTCCTTCCGCGACAATGTCGGGCGCTTCTTCGAAGAACGCGGCGTCTCGCGCAGCCGGCTCCGTTTCGTCGGCATCCGGGGTGACCATCTCGGCTGGTACAACGCCATCGATGTGGCACTCGACACCTTTCCGCAGACGGGAGGGACGACGACCTGCGAGACGCTGTGGATGGGCGTGCCGGTGGTCACGCTGGTCGGCGAGGCGTTCTTCGAGCGGCTCTCATACTCCAACCTGAACAATGCCGGACTGGGAGAGTGGTGCGCCTTCGATCGCGCCACCTATGTGGCGCTCGCCTTGAAGGCGGCGGCTGACGTCGCCTGGCGGACCGATTTTCGCCGCAACGCCCGGCAGCGCATCGCGGATCATCCGCTCGGGCAGCCACGCACCTTCATTCGCGACTTCCAGGATGCAGCGCTGGCGTGGATGGAGGAGGTACCATGACGCGCGCAGTGATCCTCGCCGGCGGCCGGGGGACGCGGCTCGCCGAGGAGACCGACCTGCGCCCCAAGCCGATGGTGGAGATCGGCGGCCGGCCGATCCTCTGGCACGTCATGAAGATCTACGCGGCAGCGGGGATCACCGAGTTCGTGATCTGCCTCGGCCACAAGGGCGACCAGATCAAGGAGTGGTTCGTCCGCTACCGGTTGCGAGCATCGGATGTGACCGTCGACCTCGCCAGCGGCGAGGTGACCTATCATTCAGGGCCGGCCGAGCCCTGGCGCGTCACGCTCGTGGAGACCGGCGGAGACACGCAGACGGGCGGGCGCCTTCGTCGCGCGGCGCGCCATCTCGATCCGCATCAGCCTTTCCTGCTCACCTATGGCGATGGCGTCGGCGATGTCGACGTCGCCGCCAGCCTGGCGTTCCACCGGTCGCACGGCCGGCTGGCGACCGTGACGGCCGTGACGCCGCCCGGCCGCTTCGGCGCCCTGCAGCGCGAGGGCAACCGGGTCGCCCGCTTCGTCGAGAAGCCGGAGACCGGCGGCGGGACCATCAATGGCGGGTTCTTCGTCATGTCGCCGCGGGTCATCGATTTCATACCGGGCGACGAGACCGTGCTGGAGCGCGACCCGCTGGAGCGGCTCGCGCGCGACGGTGAGCTCATGGCCTTCGAGCATCGCGGGTTCTGGCAGCCGATGGACACGGTGCGGGACCGCAAGGTGCTGGAGGAGCTCTGGGCGACCGGCAACGCGCCGTGGAAGGTGTGGTGATGCGCGTTCCCGACCGCAGCTTCTGGAAGGGACGCCGGGTGCTCGTGACGGGGCATACGGGCTTCAAGGGCTCCTGGCTGCTCCTGATGCTGGAGGAACTCGGCGCGCTCTCCAGCGGCTTCGCGCTGCCGCCCGAGAAGGGCGCGTCGGCCTACGCCGCCCTCGGCGCCGGCCGGAGCGTTGCCGGATGGACGGGCGACATCCGCGATCCCGGAGCTCTGCGCGACGTTCTCGCCGCGGCGCGGCCGGAGGTCGTGGTCCACCTCGCCGCGCAGGCCATCGTGTCGCGTGCCCATGCGGCGCCGGCCGAGACTTTCTCCGTGAACGTCGGCGGGACGGCCACGCTGCTGGAGGCTCTTGTGCACCAGCCCGGCTGGACGGCGGCGCTAATGGTGACGAGCGACAAGGTTTACCGGAACAGCGGGACAGGCGAGCCGTTTCGCGAGGAGGATCCGCTGGGCGGAGAAGACCCCTACTCCGCGTCGAAGGCCGCTTGCGAACTGGCGGTCGCCGCCTTCACCACGACCTACGGAATACTGGGCGCGGTCGCGACGGCGCGCGCCGGCAACGTCGCGGGCGGAGGCGACTTTGGCGAGGACAGGCTGCTGCCTGACCTTCTGCGTGCGGCTCAGTCCGGTGAGGTGCTTCGGTTGCGGAGGCCCCGGGCCACTCGTCCGTTCCAGCACGTGCTGGACGTGCTGACCGGGTATCTCCTGCATGTCGAGGATCTCTGCCGGAAACCGCGGGCGACCCCGACGGCGCTCAATTTCGGCCCCGAAGGCCCGCCGCTCCGTGTCGAGGAGGTCGTCTCCACCTATTGCGAAGCCGCCGGCCAGCGGTTGCCGTGGGTGCCCGAGGGTTCGGAGGCGCTGCCGGAAGCCGAAAAGCTGGCGCTCGATTCGGGGCTCGCGCGGAGCACCCTGTGCTGGACGCCTCGCTTCACCCCGGCCGAAGCCGTGGCTGACACGGCGCGCTGGCATGCGGCGTGGCGGACCGGCGAGGACATGGCGGCTCGCTCGCGCCGCGCCGCGGCAGAGGCGGTGGCACGATGACGGTCGAGGCACCAGCCCACCCGCGAGAGGCGGCATGCCGTGCGGTCGTCCGCTGCCGGTTCTGCGACGGTGATCTGGGCGACCTCCTCTGCGATCTCGGACGGCAGCCGCTGGCCAATGGCTACGTTGACCCGGCCGACGCCCACACCCCGGATCCCGCCTACCCGCTCGCCGTGAGGGTATGCTCGCGCTGCCGGCTCGCGCAGCTCGACCATATCGTCGACGCCCGGTCGATCTTTCGCGACTACGCCTACTTCTCGTCCGTGTCCTCGACCTGGGACCGTCATACGCGGCACTTCGTCGAGGCAGCTGTGCGGCGCTTCCGGCTCGGGCGCAGGAGCTTCGTCGTCGAGGTGGCTTCGAACGACGGGGGGCTGCTCAGCCACGTCATGCGGGCCGGGGTCGGCTGCCTCGGCGTCGAGCCGGCCGCCAACGTCGCGGCGCAGGCGATCGCCAACGGCGTGCCGACGATGATCGGCTTCTTCGGCAAGAGCCTCGCCGACGAAATCGTCAGCCTCCACGGCCATGCGGACCTCGTCGTCGCCAACAACGTGCTCGCGCATGTGCCGGACCTGAACGATTTCGTCGCCGGTCTGGCGCGACTGGCTGGCCAGTCGGGGACCGTGTCGATCGAGACGCCTCACCTCGCCAGGCTGGTGACGCAGGTGCAGTTCGACACGATCTACCACGAGCACTACGCCTACTGGTCCTTTCACGCCGCGGAACGCGTCCTCGCCGCGCACGGTCTGCACGTCTTCGACATCGAGCGCCTGTCCACCCATGGCGGGTCCCTGCGAATCCTCGCAAAGAGCCTGAGGAGCTACGAGACCACGCCCCGCCTCGCCGCCGTGCGGGTGGAGGAGTGCTGCCTGGGGCTGGAGGACGGCTTCGCCTATCACGGCTTCCAGCGCCGTGTCCTCGGCGTGCTGGACGGGTTTGCAGCCTGGCTCGACAGCAGCCGAAGGGACGGGCACGCCATCGCCGCCTATGGCGCGGCCGCCAAGGGCAACACCTTCCTGAATGCCGCCTGCGTCGGCGCTGCCGACATCCCGTGCGTCGCGGATGCCGGCCGTGCGAAGCAGGGCCGCCTGCTGCCGGGCAGCCGGATTCCCGTGGTCACGCCGCAGGAGATGCTGGACGGTAGGCCTTACGAGGTGCTCGCCCTGCCCTGGAACATCGCGGATGAGATCGCGGCGGTGCTTCATCCCATGCGCGAATGGGGCGGGCGCATGGTGACCGCCATTCCCGAAATATCGTCGCGGCCGGTCTAGCGCGTTGCGCATCGAGCCGACACCCCTCCCCGGCCTCGTCGTCGTCGTGCCTCGACCCGTCGAGGATGACCGGGGGTTCTTTGCCCGGACCTGGTGCGCGGAGGACTTCCGGAAAGCCGGCATCGCATTCGCTCCGGTGCAGTCGGGCGTCTCGTGGAGTGCCACGGCCGGTACGCTGCGGGGGCTGCACTGGCAGGAACCGCCGCACGACGAGGCCAAGCTCGTGCGGGTGACCGCCGGGGCAGTGTTCGACGTCTGCGTCGATTTGCGTCCGGGGTCGCCGACACGAGGCAGGTGGCACGGCATGTATCTCGACGCCCGAGAGCGCCATGCAGCGTTCGTGCCCCGGGGCTTCGCGCACGGGCTCATCACCCTCGCCGATGCGACCGAGGTGCACTACGCGATGGACGCGTCCTACGCGCCGGATTCCGCCCGCGGTGCCCGCTTCGACGACCCGGCCTTCGCGATCAACTGGCCGCGCGTGGCCAATGTGGTGTCGCAGCGCGACCTGTCCTGGCCGGCCTGGGAGGCCGGGTCGTGACGCGCCGCGTGCTCGTTACGGGGGCGTCGGGCTTCGTCGGCAGCCGCACGCTCGAGCCTCTTGTGGCGGCAGGGTTCGAGGTGCATGCGGTGTCGCGCTCGCCACCGAGCCCCTCTGCCGGCGTGACGTGGTGGAAGGCCGACCTGCGCGATGCCGGGCAGGCTGGAGTGCTGATGCTGCGCGTGCGCCCGAGCCACGTCCTGCACTGTGCATGGACGGTGGATCACGACCGCTTCTGGTCCAGCCCGGACAATCTCGACTGGGCCGGTGCCACTCTTGCGCTGGCCCGGGCGGCCGCCGAGGCGGGCACGATCCGGTTCGTGGGCGTCGGCACCTGCGCGGAATACGACTGGCGCGACGGCGGCGCCTGCCCACGCTTCGAAAGCGACCCGCTGGGGCCGGATACGGTCTATGGCGAGGCGAAGGCGGCAGCGTACCGCCTGCTGGCGCGTTACTTTCGCGAGAAAGAATCGTCCTTTGCCTGGGGGCGTCTGTTTCACCTCTACGGCAAGGGCGAGCATGCCCGCCGGTTCGTGCCGTCGCTCCTCTCCGACCTCGCTGCGGGCCGCCGGGCCCGCGTGCGCAACGGCGCCCTGGTGCGTGACTACCTTCCCGTGACCGCCGCCGGTGAAGCGCTGGCTGCGCTCGTTTCGTCGTCTTGCCAGGACGCGGTGAATGTCGCCAGCGGCCGGCCGGTCACGCTGGCAGACCTCGCGGGCCATGTGGCGGAGCAGGCCGGCCGGCGGGGGTGCGTGGAGATCCTGTCTGCCGAACCGGGGCCTCGTGAGGTGGCCTCGATGATCGCCGAAACGGGCCGGCTGTCCCGCGAGGTCGGCTGGCGGGCGCCGGATGGCTGGCCGGGGCTGGCCACGCCCGAGGCCCTGCACGAGAGCTGAGTTCGCTGCCAACCGCCAGCCCCGCGAACCACGGCGCTGCATATGCGTTGGGGCAAAACGGAGGGACCGTCACATGATCAGGACAGACACCCCGGCCTTCGCCCGCCTCGTGCCGCTGATCGCGGCAGCGAGCCTTCTCGCCGTTCTGGCGATGCTCCCGGCCGGCGCCTGACCGGCCGGGGCATCTCAAGCGCGATCAGGGGCAGACCAAAACCTTGCGGCGGTGCGGGTTGCCCCAGGAGTCGTAGACGACTTGGCGCTGGTAGAAGCACTCGTCGCCATACCCGTAACCAGCCTCATAGGCCGGCGGCCCCGCGTAGACCGGCGCACCGTAGCCGTAGGACGGTGCCGTCGCGAGTGCGCCGAGCGCCAGCCCGCCGATGACGCCGGCTGCCGCCGCCGCGCCGGGGTTCCAGCCACCCCGATATCCGTAGCCGTGACCGTAGCCATACCCGTAGCCGTGACCATAGGGACCGTAGCGCCACGTCCCCGTCCGGGCACCGGCCTCGGCGGGAATGGCTGCGAGAAGGCTGGCGCCGAGCGCGAGCCCGGCGAGCGCGACGGCTCCTGTGCGTTTCATCAACATGACGCCCTCCATACAAGGTTGCGCAACCCTAGGCTGCTCAACCTGAACACTAGCCGAACGACGGCCTGCCGATCTGAAACGTTTCGCACATCACGAAAGCGCGCCTGACTGGCGGTGAGACATCGCGGCAGTCCTGCCGATGCGAATCCGGTGTAGACGGGCGGCATGGAACCGTCTTCCATCGAAAGCTCCCGCCAGCAGCCCGTGTTGCGTACCACCTCCATGCCGTCACACTTCTCGTGGTCCGTCGCGAAGTCCGCCCTGATCGCGGTGCTTCTGGGCGGCTGCATCACGACCCCGCCGCCCGACGCGAAGCTGGACGTGCCCTCGCGCTACACGAACGCCGGCGGAGGTGCTGCGGCCCCGCTTGCGACGGACTGGTGGAGGGCGTTCCGGTCGCCCGAGCTGACGCGCTACGTGCAGGATACAGAGGCCGGAAACCTCGATATCGCAGCGGCGCAGGCCCGCATCGTCCAGGCGGACGCCAATGCCAGGGTCGCAGGCGCGCCCTTGCTGCCCAGCATCGACCTGAACGGGTCTGGCGAACGCAGCCGCTCGGCGGATCTTGCGCGCATTCGCGGCGTGAACGGGAACACGGTTCGCAACCTGTTCTCGACGGGTCTGGGCGCCAGCTACGAACTCGATTTCTGGGGCAAGAACCGCCTCACCTATCAGGCGGTGCAGGACGTGGCGCAGGCCTCCCGCTTCGACCGCGACACGATCGCCCTGTCGAGCGTCGCATCGACCGCCACCACCTATTTTCAGGTGCTCGGTGCCTATGAGCGCCGGTCCATCGCGCGCAAGAACATCGAAAGCGCGAGCCGCATCCTCGGCATCATCCAGGAGCGGCTGGCGGTCGGCACGGCGACCTCCCTCGACCTCGCCCAGCAGGAGAGCGTGGTCGCCAACCTCAAGGCGCAGATCCCGCCGCTCGACCAGGAGATCGGGCAGAACGAGGCCAACCTCGCCATCCTGCTCGGCCGCGCCCCGGAGCGCATCACCGTGAAAGGGCGCGGCTTCGGCGCCACGGCGCTTCCGGCGGTGAAGCCCGGACTTCCCTCCGAACTCCTGCTGCGCCGGCCCGACATCGCTTATGCCGAAGCGCAGCTTGCCGGGGCCCATGCCGACGTCGGCGCGGCGCGGGCCGCTTTTTTCCCGTCCATCAGCCTGTCGGCGCAGGGCGGTTTCGAGAGCCTCGCCCTGCGCAGCCTGTTCAACCCGGCTGCAGGCTTCGCCAGCATGGGCGCCAATCTCGTGCAGCCCATCTTCCAGGGCTTTCGGCTGGAGGGCCAGCTGGAGCAGGCGCAGGGACGCGAGGCCGAGCTCCTGCAGGCCTACCGCAAGTCCGTCATCAGCGCGTTCGCCGACGTCGAGAAAGCGCTGATCGCCACCCGCCAGCTGGCCCTGCAGGAGAAGCTGCAGCGTGACGCGCTGGAAAGCGCGCGGCGGGCCTATGAAATCTCCGAACAGCGGCTGCGGGAAGGCACGGTGGACATCGTCACCGTGCTGACGACGCAGCAGACGCTGTTCGAGGACGAGGACGCCGTGGCACGCACGCGGCTGTCGCGGCTTCTCGCCGCAGTGCAGCTCCACCAGGCTCTCGGAGGCGGCTGGACTGCTCCGGCGGGCGGGCAGGACAAGGCGAAGCCATGATCTCACCCTATATGTCCACAGCATTCACACGCGGACGAGGGGTCTGATGGCGAAGTTCTGGCGGGTTGCTGCCGTCGCGGCGGTGCTCGTCGCGGCCGGAGCGCTGCTCGCCCCGGCGGTGCTGGAGCGGCATCAGACGACCGAGCAGGCGCCCAGGCAGGAAGGTCGCCGCCGCGGCGGAGCGGCAGGCGCGAACGATCCCGTCCCGATCCTCGCGGCCTTGGCGGCACGCGCCGACGTGCCCGTCACGATCGCCGCCGTCGGCACGGCAAAGCCGGCGCAGACCGTGACGATCCGTCCCCAGGTCGACGGGCAGATCGTCGAGATCCTGTTCCGCGAGGGCCAGGACGTGAAGAAGGGCGATGTTCTCGCCCGCATCGACCCCACGCTCTACCAGGCCACCCTCGACCAGGCACTGGCGAAGAAGGCGCAGGACGAAGCGCAGCTGGATAACGCCCGGCGTGACCTCGATCGCTATGTCCGCCTCGCCGAGACGAACGCGGCTACCCGCCAGCAGGCGGACACCCAGCGGGCCACGGTCGCACAGCTCGTCGCGCAGCTGAAGTCCGACCAGGCCGCGATCGACAGCGCGCGCGCCACCCTCGCCTACACCAGCGTCGTGGCGCCGTTCGACGGCCGGACCGGAATCCGCAACGTCGACGAAGGTACGCTGGTGCGCGCCTCCGATGCCACCGGGCTGGTCACGGTGTCGCAGATCCAGCCGATCTCCGTCGTCTTCAACGTGCCGCAGCAGGAGCTTTCCCGGATCGCCGCGGCGATGGCCAAGGGGGCGCTGCCCGCGCAGGCGATGGATGCGAACGACGAGAAGCCGGTCGACAGCGGCGTGCTGGAGGTGGTCGACAACCAGGTCGACCCGACGACCGGCACGGTGCGCCTCAAGGCCAACTTCCCTAATAGCGGGCTCGCGCTCTGGCCGGGCGCGTTCGTCAACGTCAAGCTCCTCGTGGAGACGCTGCAGGGCGTCGTCACGGTGCCGACCGCCTCCGTCCAGCGCGGACCCAAGGGACCGTTCGTGTACGTCGTGGGAGACGGCACCGTCTCCGTGCGTGAGGTGAAGATCGCCCAGCAGGACCAGACGCGCGCCGTGGTGACCGACGGGCTCAGGGAAGGCGAGCAGGTGGCCACGTCGAGCTTCGCCCGGCTGGCCGAGGGCACCAAGATCACCGTCTCCGATCCTGCCGCTCCGGCTACGCCGGGCGACACGCCCGCCGGCGCGCCGCACCGACGCCGCCCCGCCACGGGCGGCGAGGCTGCGTCCAGCGACCCGGCCGCGACCCGGCCGCGCGCCGATGCCGGCGGCCGGGGCGGGACTGCAACGCCGTGAGTGCGCCGCGCGCCGCCTCCTGGTCGGGGATCTCGGCGCTCTTCGTCCTGCGGCCCGTCGCCACCGCGCTCCTGGCCGTCGCGATCCTCATCGCCGGCATCATGGGCTACCGGGCGTTGCCGGTCTCGTCCCTGCCGCAGGTCGACTTTCCCACGATCCAGGTGACGACAAGGCTGCCGGGGGCAAATCCCGACACGATGGCCGCGCTCGTCACCGCGCCGCTGGAGCGCCAGCTCGGGCAGATCCCCTCCCTGACGTCGATGACGTCGGCCAGCGCCTTCGGCATCAGCCAGATCACGCTGCAGTTCGCGCTCGACCGTGACATCGACGGCGCGGCCCAGGACGTGCAGGCCGCCATCAGCGCCGCGGGCTCGACGCTGCCGAAGGACCTGCCCTCCCCGCCGATCTACGCCAAGATCAACCCGGCCGACGCGGCCATCGTCACCCTGGCGCTGACGTCCCGGACCTACTCCGTGCGCCAGCTCAGCGACTTCGCCGACACGCTGGTTTCGCAACGGCTGGCCGAGATCTCCGGCGTCGGCCGCGTCTCGGTGCAGGGCGGCGTGCGTCCCGCCGTGCGGGTCCAGGCCGATCTCAGCCGGCTTGCCGGCTACGGACTGGGCCTCGACGACGTCCGGCAGGCCGTTGTCGCCGCCAACGTCTCAGGCCCCAAGGGCTCTCTGGACGGGGCCCAGCAGTCCTATACCATCGCCGCCAACGACCAGATCGCGGATGTCGCCGCCTACCGCGGCATCGTCGTCGCCTACCGCAACGGCGCGCCGGTTTTGCTGTCCGATGTCGCCGACGTGGTCGAGGGGCTGGAGGACGCGCGCATCGCCGGCTGGTATCGCGGCGAACCCGCGGTGCTCCTCGATGTCCAGCGCCAGCCCGGCGCAAACGTCGTCGAGACCGTCGCGCGCGTGCTCGACGAGGTTCCGCGCCTGCGAAGGGGACTGCCGAGCGGCGTCGAGATCGAAGTCGTGCACGACCGGACCGGAACGATCCGGGCCTCGATCGAGCATGTTCAGCTGACGCTCGCCGTCAGCGTCGGGCTCGTCGTGCTGGTAGTGCTGCTTTTCCTTCGCAGCTGGCGGGCGACGATCATCGCGGGTGCCGCCCTGCCGCTGTCGCTCGTCGGCACCTTCGCGGTGATGTGGTACGCGGGCTTCAGCCTCGACAACCTCTCTTTGATGGCGCTGACCATCGGCACCGGCTTCGTCGTCGACGATGCGATCGTCATGATCGAGAACATCGTGCGTCACGTCGAGGACGGTGACCCGCCGCTCGAAGCGGCGCTCAAGGGGTCCCGCGAGATCGGCTTCACCGTCATCTCGCTGACCGTATCCCTGATCGCGGTGTTCATCCCGCTTCTGTTCATGACCGGCATCGTGGGGCGCATGTTCCGCGAGTTCGCGCTGACGCTGACCATTGCCGTCGTGGTCTCGGCCGTGGTCTCGCTCACGCTCACGCCGATGATGTGCGGGCGGATGCTGAAGGCGGCGCCGCGCCGCGAGGCGAAAGCGGCGCGCGAGCATTGGATCCTGCGCATCTATCGCCGCAGCCTTGAGGCCGTGCTGGACCGCGTGGGGTTGATGCTGCTGGTCATGGCCGCCACCCTGGGTGCGACGGCGTGGCTCTATGTGACCATGCCGAAGGGCTTCCTGCCGCTGCAGGACACCGGCCTGCTCTCCGCCATCACGCGGGCGGAACCGACCGTCGGGTTCGAGGCGCTCAAGGAGCGCCAGCAGCAGATGGCCGACCTCATCGCCCGCGACCCCGACGTGACAGGCGTAGGGTCGGTGCTGGGAACCGGGCCGCAGACGCTCTCGCCCAACACCGGCCGCCTGATCGTGACGCTGAAGCCGCGCGGTGAGCGGGACGCGTCCGCTTCCGAAGTCATCGCGCGCCTGCAACGAGAGGCTGCGACCCTCCCCGGCATCGACGTGACGTTCCAGACCGTCCAGGACGTGCAGATCTCGACCCGGTCGAGCCGCGCGCAATTCCAGTACGTGCTGACCGGCACCGACTCGGCCGAGGTCAATGGCTGGGCCGAGAAGCTGGCCGCGCGGCTGACGCGCGAGCCGGCCTTCGCCCAGGTCGCGACCGAGACGGAGCCGGGCGGGGGCCGGCTGTTCGTGAGGGTGAACCGCGAAAAGGCGGGCCGGCTGGGCGTCTCGGTGCAGGACGTCAGCGACACGCTGAACAGCGCCTTCGGCCAGCGGCAGATTTCGACCATCTACGCACAGGCCAACCAGTACCGGGTGATTCTGGAGGCGCAGGACCGCTATCGGGAGGATCCGAATTCGCTCCTGAAGCTGTTCCTGCCCGGGACAGGGGACGTCCAGGTCCCGATCGGCGCAGTCGCCGGGGTCGAGACGCTGACGGCACCGCTCGTCGTGTCGCGCGACGAGCAGTTCCCGGCCGCAACCATCAGCTTCAACGTCACGGAGGGGGGAGCGCTCGGCGACGCGGTGTCGGCGATCGCCCGGGCCGAGGCGGATATCGGCATGCCCGATACCGTCACCGGGCGGTTCTCCGGGGACGCGGCGGAATTCGCCTCGTCGCTCGAGGGGGAGCCCTGGCTGATCCTGGCTGCGATCGTGACCATCTACATCGTGCTGGGCGTGCTCTACGAGAGCGCCCTGCACCCGGTGACGATCCTCTCAACGCTTCCCTCGGCGGGCGTCGGCGCGCTGCTGGCGCTCGAGCTGACGGGCCATCCGCTGTCTGTCGTCGCGCTGATCGGCATCATCCTGCTGATGGGCATCGTGAAGAAGAACGCGATCATGATGATCGACTTTGCGTTGGAGGCCGAACGCAGCGGCGGCATGGATCCGCGCCGAGCCATCACCGAGGCGTCCGTCCTGCGCTTCCGGCCGATCATGATGACGACGCTGGCCGCCCTCTTCGGCGCGCTGCCGCTGGCGCTCGACGGCGGCCCGGGATCGGAGCTGCGCGTGCCGCTCGGCATCACCGTCGTCGGCGGACTGCTCCTCAGCCAGCTGATCACGCTCTACACCACGCCGGTGCTCTACCTCGTGCTGGAGCGGCTGCGCCGCCGGCGCGCGGCCGGGCCGGGCGGCCCCCTGACTGCCGAGGTCGCCGGTGACGCTGTCTGAGCCCTTCATCCGCCGCCCCATCGGGACGACGCTGCTCAGCCTCGGACTGCTGATCGTCGGCATCGTGGCCTACTTCCACCTGCCCGTCGCGAGCCTGCCCGCCGTCGACCTGCCCACCATCCGCGTCAGCGCCAGCCGGCCCGGCGCAGACCCGGAAACGATGGCGTCCACGATCGCGGCCCCGCTGGAGCGCCGCCTTGGCGAGATCGCGGGGGTGACGGAGATCACCTCGTCCAGCTCGCTGGGCAGCACCAGCATCGTCATCCAGTTCGACATCTCGCGCAGTGTCGACGGCGCGGCGAGAGACGTTCAGGCCGCCATCAACGCGGCGGTCTCGGACCTGCCGAGCGATCTCCCGACCCTTCCCACCTTCCGCAAGACGAACCCGGCCGCCGCGCCGATCATGATCCTGGCGCTGACCTCGGACACGATGACGGCCAGCGCCATCTTCGACGCCGCCGACAGCGTCGTCGCCCAGCGCATCGCGCAAGTGGAGGGGGTGGGCGAGGTCAGCGTCAGCGGGTCCGACCAACCGGCGGTGCGCGTGCGCGTCGATGCCGGGCGCCTCGCCGCGATGGGCACGAGCCTCGAGAATGTCCGCACCCTCGTCGCCGGCACCAACGCACTGGGCGCGGCCGGCGCCATCGACGGTCCATCCGGCTTCTACGCCATCGGGGTCAATGACCAGCTTCGCCGGGCGGAGCAGATCGGGAACCTGATCCTCAAGGCCGACGACAGCGGCGGCGCGGTGCGCCTGTCCAGTGTCGCCACGGTCGAGGACGGCACGCGCAACAGCCGCTCGGAGGCGTTTTTTAACGGCCGGCCTTCCGTGCTGCTGATTGTCACCAAGCAGGCCGATGCCAACGTCATCGAGACCACGGACCGGATCCGCGCCCTGCTGCCGACCCTGAAGCGATGGACCCCGGCCGGGCTCGACGTCGAGGTTCTCTCGGACCGTACCGAAACCATCCGCGCCAGCGTGCAGGACATGCAGATCACGCTCGGGGTGACGGCACTGCTGGTCATGGGCGTGGTGCTCGTCTTCCTGCGCCGGCTCATCCCGACGCTGGCGGCCGGCGCGACCGTGCCGCTTTCCCTGGCCGGCACCGCGGGGCTGATGTGGCTCTCCGGCTTCTCGGTGGACAACCTCTCGCTGATGGCGCTCGCAGTGGCGGTCGGGCTGGTCGTCGACGACGCGATCGTGGTCATCGAGAACATCGACCGGCGCCGCAAGGCCGGCGAGGACCCGTTCACAGCCGCCGTGCTGGGGGCGCGGCAGATCGGCTTCACGGTCGTCGCCATCTCCCTCTCGCTGATCGCGGCGCTGATCCCGCTCGTCTTCATGGGCGGCACGCTCGGGCTCTTCTTCCGCGAGTTTTCGCTGACGCTGGCCTTCGCCATTGCGGTCTCGACCGTGCTGGCGCTTACGCTGACGCCGATGCTGTGCGCCCGGATGCGGCCGCCGCGCAGCGAGCGGGGGCGCTTCGACCGGCTGGTCGAAGGCACGCTGGACGCGTCGGTCAGGCTTTATGCGCGCACGCTCGATCCCCTCCTGCGTGCCTGGGGCTGGGGCGTGCTCGCTTTGCTGTGCACGGTCGCGGCGACGGTGTTCCTCTTCATTCAAACGCCGAAGGGGTTCATTCCCGAGGGCGAGACGGGACTCCTGTTCGGGTTTACGGAGGCGTCGACCGATATCTCCTACCCCTCGATGTCTTCACTGCAGCATCAGGTGGCGGAAGCCATCCAGGCCGACCCCAACGTCGCCGGGGTGGGGTCTTCCATCGGCGGCTCGGGCTTCGGTGCCGCCGTCAACAATGGCCGCCTCTACGTCACCCTCAAGCCGCCATCCGAGCGGCCGGCCGTGCCTCTGGCCGTCGATGGCCTTCGCAAGCGGGTGGCCGGCATCCCCGGCGTGAGCACCTATCTCTTTCCCGTCCAGGATCTGCGCATGGGCGGCCGCAGCTCGCGTTCCGCCTACCAGCTGACGCTGTGGGGGCCGGATTTCACGGCATTGACCAGAGCCGGCCCGGTCGTGCTGGAGAAGTTGCAGGGGGTCCCGGGGCTCGCGGACGTCAACTCCGACCGCCAGAAGAACGGGCTCCAGGCGGATGTCAGCATCGAACGACTGACGGCAGCACGGCTCGGAGTGCGGATGGAGGATGTCGGGGCGGCATTGAACAACGCCTTCGCCCAACGGCAGATCTCGACCTATTACGGGCCACGCAACCAGTACAAGGTCGTGCTGGAGGTGGAGGAGAATGCGCGCCGCGACCCGGCTGACATCTCCCAGCTCCACGTTCCCGGCGCCAACGGCACGCAGGTGCCGCTGAGTGCCGTTGCGAAGGTGGAGAAAACGCTGGCGCCCCTATCGGTGAACCATCAGGGGCCGTTCCCGGCCATCACCCTTTCCTACAATCTCGCACCGGGCACGACGCTGTCGCAGGCTTCAGAGCGGATCGACAGGGCCATCGCCGAACTGCACCTGCCCGACTCGATCCGCGTTGAGGCGGCGGGCGACGCGAAGGCCTTCATCCAGTCTTCCGGCAACCAGGGGTGGCTGCTGCTTGCCGCCGTGGCGGCGGTCTACATCGTCCTCGGAGTGCTCTACGAGAGCCTCACGCAGCCGCTCACCATCCTGTCCACCATCCCCTCCGCCGGCCTCGGCGCGCTGCTTGCCCTGCAGGTCACGGGCAGCGAACTGACCCTGATCGCGATGATCGGACTGGTGCTCCTGATCGGGCTCGTGAAGAAGAACGGCATCATGCTCGTGGACTTCGCACTCGAGTGCGAGCGCCGGCTTGGGATGAGTCCGCGCGAGGCGATCCGTGAGGCGTGCCTGGAACGCTTCCGGCCTATCCTCATGACGACACTTGCCGCTCTGCTCGGCGCTTTGCCGCTGATCCTGGCGACGGGTCCCGGTGCCGAGCTGCGCCGCCCGCTGGGCATTACCATCGCGGGCGGCCTCATCGTGTCGCAGGCGCTGACGCTCTACACCACGCCGGCCATCTACCTGGCTTTTTACGCGCTCGGGCGGAGGCTGGGGCGGCTGCGCCGCCGTGCCCCGGCGGCGGTGCCAGCGGAATGACGGAAAGAGGGACGATCAGATCGTCGGCAGGTCGTTGATCGTGGAGACGAGGTAGCCCTTCTCGCGGATGCCCTGCTCGATCTCGTCGGGATCGACACCGACCTGCATCTCCGCGCCCGGGCCCATGTCGACCGTGCGCCAGTGCTTCCAGGGCTCGCCGTCCGGTGCCGGGAGATTTGCGCCGGTCTGGTCACAGGTGAAGCCGTACTCGGTGCTGCCGGGCGATTCGAACACGTGGACCTTCGTGACCTTGCCCGGGCCTTCGTCCTGCGCTCCGGACGCGTCTGCGTTCATGCCCTGCTGCTGCATCATTCTCTCCCGCTGCCAATGGATGGATGGCTCTGCCGTCGCAACTTCCGGGCCTCCGATGCGGTTCCGTTTGCGTCGGGAACGGCGTTCTCGGCGTTACGTTGGCAGTGCGGATGCGGCCGGTTTCTTGGCTCGCAAGGCACAGGAGAGGCTCATGGGTGACGACAAGGCTGCCGCGGACGCGATCGAGCACCGCCCGGGCGACATGCCGGCGCCATCGCCCGGGCAGGGCGGCTTGGGCCGTCAGCCGGCACCGGGACCGCATGCGGACCCGGCACTGACGGATCATGACAAGACGCCGGGAACGGGCGCGCTGCCCGACCCCGGCGCTGCAGCCAATCAGAACGAAGCCGACCCCGGTTCCGGCTGAGGCGGTGTCGCCATGCGGGATTCCCGATCGGCGTCGTCGCCCATCAGGCCGAAGCCGGGCGCCGGCACCTGCGGTGCCTCGGGGCCGGCATCTTCGCCGGAGGTATCCGCGTCGCTATCCGCTCCCATCGGAGCGGTCAGCCCCAACTCGGCGAGCTTGGCGTGAATGTCTCCGACGCCCCGGCGCATCGTCATCGCAATGACGGGCACGGGGACCTTTTCGAGCGCCAGCTCGCGCAGATGATGCACCGATTCGAGCGACCAGTTTTCGCCCATGGCGTCGTCCTCCTTGTTGTGCCGTGCGGAACGGCGGGATGACGCGGCAGCTGCCGCCCGGTTCCGCTGCGGCCCGGACATCACGTCACGGGAATGAGGCGCTGGGCGGGCGCTCCGGTTTCGCAGGCGCGCCCCCTTGAAAAGCGCGCGGCAGCGTAGATTGTGGCCGGGCGGTTCCGAGACGGGCCGTCCCGGACCCGCAGCATGACCCTCGACATCGCGTCACGCGTCTACAACCACACCTTCCACATCGACCCGGTGGTGCGGACGCTGCTCGACAACGACTTCTACAAGCTCCTGATGCAGCAGATGATCCGGGCCCTGCATCCGACCGTGCGCGTGACGTTTTCCGTCATCAACCGCAGCAGCAGGGTGCGCCTCGCCGAGATGATCGACGAACGCGAGCTGCGCGAGCAGCTGGACCATGCACGCACTGTTCGGTTGCAGAAGAACGAGCTGATCTGGCTTGCCGGCAACACATTCTACGGCGTGCGCCAGATCTTCTCGCCCGATTATCTCGCCTGGCTCGCCGAGTTCCGGCTGCCGGACTACGACCTGCGCGTCGTCGACGGGCAGTTCGAGCTGAGCTTCGAGGGCCCGTGGTGCGAGACGACCGCCTGGGAGATCCCGGCGCTGTCGATCCTGAACGAGCTGCGCGCCCGTGCTGTCATGCGGCCGATGAGCCGGCTGGAACTCGACATCCTCTACGCGCAGGCCAAGGCGAAGGCCTGGCGCAAGGCGCAGCGGCTGAACGCACTGCGCGACGAGGGCCCGTTCAAGATCGCCGACTTCGGCACCCGCCGCCGTCACGGATTCCTGTGGCAGCGCTGGTGCGTGGAGGCCATGAAGGACGCCCTCGGGCCGGACTTCATCGGCACCTCCAACGTGAAGATGGCGATGGATCTCGGACTCGAGGCCATCGGCACGAATGCTCACGAGCTGCCCATGGCCTATGCCGCCATGGCCGACAGCGACGAGGCGCTGCGCCGGGCTCCCTACGCCGTGCTGGAGGACTGGGCGCAGCTCTACGGCGGTAACCTGCTGGTCGTGCTGCCCGACACCTACGGCACGACGCGCTTCTTGGCCGGCGCGCCCGACTGGGTGGCGAAGTGGAAGGGCGCGCGGCCGGATTCCAAGCCGACGCTGGAAGCGTCCGAGGAGCTGATCGCCTGGTGGAAGAGCCGCGGCGAGGATCCGCGCGAGAAGCTGATCATCCTCTCCGACGGCATGGACGTGGACACGATCGAGGAGGCCGTGCGCCGGTTCACCGGCCGGGTGAACCTGTCCTTCGGCTGGGGCACCAACCTCACCAATGATTTCCGGGGCTGCATCCCGGCCGGAGACGACGGACGGCTCGACGCCATCTCGCTCGTCTGCAAGGTAACCGAGGTGAACGGCCGCCCTGCCGTCAAGCTGTCCGACAACCGCGCCAAGGCGTCCGGCCCGCGTGAGGCGATCGAGCGGTATCGGCGCGTCTTCGGCGAGGAGGGTGTCGTGGCGCGCGACGTGCGGGTGTGACGTACTTGCCTAGGTTAGATCATGAGACTATATAATAGGTCGTTATACATCGATCATATATTTTTCTCACAATGCAAATTCTTTCGCTCGTATTCTTCGTGTTGGTTGGAAATCTGATTCTGTATTGCGTGCGCAGTTTCGTATACTATCTGGCTGCCACTCGCACAAAGAGATCTGATTATATGTCGAGTTACTGGTGGCGATACGATAAGCAAGATAGAAACGATTTGTTCATACTACAGATTCTATTTAAAATTCCAATATTTTTTCTTATGGTTTACTTCTTCTTTGATTTCGTACTTTGAATTCTTGATTGGTGCGCGCAGATCTTCCGAGCTTCCGCAAGCGCTCGATCAGACGCACGCTCCTAAGGAACCCGCGATGCCCCTGCCCGGTTGATCGCCCGCCGCAAGGGCGGCTGAGCGAGACCGGACATGGCCACGACCGACGCGACCACCGATCCCAGCCTGCCGAAAGCCGCCGCGCAGCCGGCGCCCCACGCCACGATCGAGCCAAAGGCGATCCCGACGCTGCATCATCCCGAGGCGGAAGGCTTCTATACGGAAGCCATTCGGGAGCTGACGGCGACCGGTTTCCCCTTCCTGCTCGCCGGGACCTACGCGCTCAGCGCCTACACGGGCATCAGCCGTCCGACGAAGGACCTCGACGTCTTCTGCAAGGCGGGGGACTACCAGCGCATTCTCGCGCACTTCCAGTCGCTCGGCTACGCGGTGGAGATCGAGGATGAGCGCTGGCTGGGCAAGGTCTACAAGGGCCAGCACTTCTTCGACGTCATCTTCGCCTCGTCCAACGGGACGATGCCGATCGGCGACACATGGTTCGAGCACGCCAGGCGCAGCGAGGCGATGGGGCACTCGGTGCTCATCGTCGGGCCGACCGAGCTGGTCTACTCCAAATGCTTCATCCAGCTGCGCCACCGCTATGACGGCGCGGACGTGGTGCACACGATCCTGAAGGCGCACGACCAGATCGACTGGCACCAGCTGCTCGCCTACATGGAGCTGCACTGGGAGGTGCTGCTCACCCACCTCCTCAACTTCCGCTGGATCTATCCCACCGAGCGCGACCGCGTTCCGCGCTGGCTTATGGACGAGCTGCTCGATCGGCTCTCGAGCCAGCGCGAGTTGCCGCCGCCGCAGATGAAGGTGTGCCGCGGGCGCATGTTCTCGCGCATCGACTACGACATCGACGTGCGCGAATGGGGCTTCGCGGACGTCGGCGGCGAGGGCGAGTGGCGCAATGAGTGACGGCGGCGAGCGCATCCGGATCGCCGCCATAGGCGACCTGCATGCCAAGGAAGGCGCACCCGGGCAGCACCGTGACCTCTTCGCGGAGGTGTCGCGGGACGCCGACGTGCTGGTGCTGACGGGCGACCTCACCGACCTCGGCAAGCCGCGCGAAGCGGAGATCCTGGCCGAGGACCTGCGCGCCTGCTCGATCCCGGTCATCGCCGTGCTCGGCAACCACGACTACGAATGCGGCGCCGTCGAGCACGTCTCCGCCATCCTGCGCGACCGCGGCGTGATGCTGCTGGAAGGGCAGACAACCGAAGTGAAGGGCGTCGGCTTCGTCGGGGTGAAGGGCTTCGGCGGCGGCTTCGGGCGGCGCATGCTGGGCTCGTTCGGCGAGCCGGCCGTGAAGAGTTTCGTCGGCGAGGCTACGCAGTCGGCCATGCTGCTGGAGAACGCCCTGCGGCAGGTTCGCAGCCGCCGGGCCATGGTGATCCTCCACTACGCGCCGGTCGAGGCGACGGTGGTGGGCGAGCCGCTGGAGATCTATCCCTTCCTCGGCTGCTCGCGCCTCGCCGAGACGATCGACCGCTTCAAGGTCGGCGCCGTCGTGCACGGCCACGCTCATCGCGGCACCTTCGAAGGCGCCACGCCGGCGGGGATCCCCGTCTACAACGTCGCCTACGCTATCGAGAAGCCCACGGGAAAGCCCTGGGCCATCGTCGAGTTGTAGGTCGATACATGCCTCGTCATCCCGGCCGCAGCGAAGCGGAGAGCCGGGATCCAGGCTCTCCGTCCGTCGTGGTCCTTGATCCCGGGTCGGCACCGCTTCGCGCCGCGGCGCGCCCGGGATGACACGCACACCTTCTATCCAGGAGAAGCCTGGCCTAGAGCGGCTTCAGCGCGGCTTCGATCGTCGCGCGGTGGGGCTCCAGGAATGGGGCCAGCACCAGCTTCTCGCCGAGCTTGTCGGCGGGTTCGTCGACCGCGAAGCCGGGGCCGTCCGTCGCGATCTCGAACAGGATGCCGTTGGGCTCGCGGAAGTAGAGGCTCTGGAACCAGAACCGGTCGACCTCGCCGCTGTTGGGGATGCCCATCGACTTCAGCTTCTCGGCCCAGCCATGGTACTCGGCCTCGTCCGGCGTGCGGAAGGCGACGTGGTGGACGGCACCGGCGCCCTGGCGGGCCTCCTGCAGGTCGCGGCGCTCGATGGCGTGGACCTCGGCGGCCGGGCCGCCTTCGCCCATGGCGTAGACCCGCGCCTTCTGGCCGGAGCCCTCGGGGTCGTCGTACTCGCGCACGGGCTCCATTCCCATCACCATGGTGAGCACGAGGTGCAGGCGCCCGAGGTCGCGGACGGTGAGCGTCACCGGCCCAAGCCCGCGGATCTGGCGATCGGCCGGAACCGGGCTCTTCTCCCACGGATGGGCGTTGCCTGCCCCGCCGTCGTCGACGAGCGACAGGCGCTGTCCCTCGGGATCCTCGAAGTCGAGCGTCGCGCGCCCGTCGCGCTCGACAATCGGCGCGGGCGTGACGCCATGCTCCCTCAGGCGGTCGGACCACCAGGCGAGTGCGCCCTCCCCCGCGACGCGCAGGGCCGTGCGGGAGATGCTGTTCGTGCCGCGGGTCTCGCGCGGAACCGGCCAGTCGAAGAAAGTGAGGTCGGAGCCGGGCGTCGCCTCCTTGTCGGCATAGAAGAGGTGGTAGGCGCCGGGGTCGTCCTGGTTCACGGTCTTCTTCACGAGCCGCATGCCGAGCGGGCCGGTGTAGAAGGCGTGGTTGCCGGGTGCATCGGCCGAGACGGCGGTCACGTGGTGCAGGCCGAGGAGCTTCATGGGTTTATCCTCCAGGGAAGTGGCCCTGATGTAGGTTCGCCCGCCTGTTGCGCCATGCGCAAGGCCTCCGGCTACCGCTTGCACGAACGCAAACTCGGTGTGCGAAGCCGGTTCGCGCAGAGCGGGCCGATGGAACTCGAACAGGGCCGTAGGGTTGTCATGCCGAACCGCGCCGGCGCGCGCCACTTCGCAACTCGTTACCGGAGGGATGCAGCATGTCCATGCAGGAGAGCGGCGAGCACCGCGACGTCACGGCCTTCTTCGCAACGCGGCGTGCCGCAGACAAGGCCACCGAGAACCTTCGCAGCGCCGGATTTGGCGCCGACCGGGTCAAGATCGAGGAAGGCTCCCGCTCGGGATCCTCGGCCGCTGGCTACGTGGTCCGTGTCGCCGTGATGGGCGAGGAGTTCGAGCGCGTCACGTCCATCCTCGACGATGAGGCCACCCTTGCGCTCGACGAGCGTGGCAACCCGTCCAATGCTATCGGCGAGCGTGTCCAGGACACGGTCTCCAGCGTCCGCTCCTCGCTCGAGGCGGGGGCCGAGAAACTCCGCTCCGGCGCCGAGCGTCTCACCGGGCATTCCAGCGACGACCTCGCCGCACAGGCCCGCGACACGGCCAACCAGGCCCGCGCCGTGGCCGCCAATACGGGCGGTGCCGTGGTCGACTATGTGAAGTCCAACCCGCTCCTGGCACTCAGCATCGCGTTCGGCGTGGGCATGCTGATCGGCGGCTCCCGCCGCCGCTGACGGCCTTTGTCGAATTGAAGATTGGGGCGGCGTGGATCTCCACGCCGCCTTTTTCTTATCGTCAGGCTGCCGGACATGTTGCGCGCCTGCGGGTTGCACGGCCCAGGCTGCTCCGCTGAGCGGCGCACCTCAAAGGCGGTTCACAGCGCACCGAATTCATGCATTCATGAAGCGCCGCCAGAGATGGCCGACGCAACGCGATCGGCTGCCTGCGGCAAGACCCAAAACGGGTCCAAGGACGGCCACTCGGCCTCGGCCGGCGGGACCGTCCCCGTGAGGAAACGGCAGAAGGACGGTCCGACGTGGCGCACACGAACACGTATCCCAAACTGCACAATGCAATGTGGCCCGGCCTCGTCGGCAAGGGCCCGGACAGCGAGCCCGGCATCGGTCTCGACGAGATGCTCGACCTCACGGCCGCGGCCAACGTGAACGGCCAGAAGTTCGACGGCGTCGACCTTTTCGTCTCCGACCCCCATGTCAGCATCGATTCCACCGACGCGGACCTGCAGAAGCTGGCTGACAAGGTGCGCGGCTACGGTTTCGCCATCGGATCACTGGTCGCGCCGGTGTGGCCGCCTACCGGAGGCGGCTCGGCCATGGGCTCGCCCGAGGAAATCGACCGGTTTCTCACCCAGGTGCGCAAGGCGTGCCGCATCGGCAAGGCGCTGAAGGAGCTTGGGGTACGCCCCTACGGCCTCGTGCGTATCGATTCCTCGACGGGGGTGGAGGCGTGGGACGCCGATGCCGTCGCCAGCCAGCGCAAGATCGCCGACACCTTCCGCCGGGCCTGCGACATCGCCGAGGAGCATGGCGAGCGCCTGGCCGCGGAGGGTGAGATCTGCTGGGGCGGCATGCACGGCTGGAAGCACATGGTGGAGCTGCTTCAGATGGTGGACCGGCCGAAGACGCTAGGCTTCCAGGCCGACATGGCCCACACCCTGCTGTACACGATGGGCTACAACGCCGAGAGCAACCGGATCCTTCCCGAAGGCTATGACTGGAAGGACCCGAAGGTGCTGGACGCTGCCATCAAGGAGATGACGGACGCGCTGCGGCCCTGGACGACCGACTTCCACGTCGCCCAGAATGACGGCACGGTGAAGGGGCTCGGCTATCACGACAAGACCGGCCGGCACTGCCTGCCGAAGGATCCGAACGGCAAGCTCGATATCGCCCGCCACGCCGGCTACTGGCTGCGGGACGGCAACGGCAACCTCACCAAGGCATTCCAGCACATCTGCTGGGATGGCTGCATGTTCCCCAACACGGTGATGCGCGATCCTCAAACGTGGACCGATATCCTGGGAGCCATGGTCGCCGTGCGCGACGCCCATGGCTGGCAGCAGTGAGGGCGGACCGATGAGCGCGAAGAAGCCTCTCAACATCGGCGTCGTCGGCTACGGCTTCATGGGCCGCACGCACGCGAACGCCTTCAGCCAGGTCGGCCATTTCTTCGACCTTCAGCACCGGCCGGTCCTGAAGGCGGTCTGTGGCCGCGACAGGGCAAAGATCGACGCCTTCGCCGACCAGTGGGGCTATGAGAGCGCCGAGACGGACTGGCGCAAGCTCGTCGACCGCAAGGACATCGACGTCATCGACATTGCCAGCCCCAACGACACCCATTTCGAGATCGCCATCGCTGCCGCCAAGGCGGGAAAGATGGTGATGTGCGAGAAGCCGCTGGGCCGCAACGCTTCCGAATCGGAGGCCATGACGAAGGCCGTCGAGGTGGCCGGCGTGGCCAACATGGTCTGGTACAACTACCGGCGGGTGCCGGCAGTGACGATGGCCAAGCAGATCGTCGCCTCCGGCCGGCTTGGCAAGATCTTCCACTACCGGGCGCAGTTCCTGCAGGACTGGACGATATCGGCCGACCTGCCGCAAGGCGGCGCAGGCCTCTGGCGGCTCGACGCGGGCGTCGCGGGCAGCGGCGTGACGGGGGACCTGCTGGCGCACTGCATCGACACGGCGATGTGGCTGAACGGCGGGATCGACTGTGTCTCCGGCATGACCGAGACCTTCATCAAGGAGCGCCAGCACGTCCTCACCGGCAAGAAGGAGAAGGTGGGCATCGACGATGCCAGCGCCTTCCTTGCCCGTTTCGGAAACGGCTCGCTGGGCCTGTTCGAAGCGACGCGCTATGCGCGCGGTCACAAGGCGCTCTACACGCTCGAGATCAATGGCGAGCACGCCTCCATCGCGTGGGACCTGCACGACCTGCATCGCCTCTCCTTCTTCGACCACAAGGACGAGGGTCCGCTGCGCGGCTGGCGGTCCGTCCACATCACCGACGGCGACCATCCCTACATGAAGCATTGGTGGGTGCCGGGCCTGCAGATCGGCTACGAGCACACCTTCATCCATCAGGTCGCCGACTTCATTAAGGGGCTGGAAAGCGGCAAGCCAGCCGCCCCCACCTTCCGCGACGCGCTGGCGACCGACCGGGTGACCGACGCCGTTCTGGCCTCGGCCGCATCCCGGAAATGGGAGGACGTGTCGGAGGGCTAGCCGGGTCGAGGGACCCAGGGGCCGGCTCACGACCGGTCCTCTTTGCTCCTCGCAGGCATTGCTGCAATGCAGCAAGAACAAGCTTCGAAGAACTGGTGTAAAGTAGCGTCCGGCGTTCCGAAGCAGCACTTGCGTGAAATGCAGGAAAGTTGCATTGCGGCTGATTGCTGTGCATCAAATCCTGATGGGCGTACCGCAACACAGAAATCTCTTGGGAGAGAGGGACTTCGACTTGCGCTTGGGAAGAAACACAGTTCTAATCCCGTCCCGCGCCCGTGAAGAGGCGTAAAGCCCGGCAACAAGACCGGCCAGTCGATGATCCAGGGTTGAGGTGTTCGGGGAGGACACATCAGGATGCAGCCAGGCGGCAAGTTCGCGCTCCGATTGCAGAAGGTGACGAAGGCTTACGGCCGCGTGACCGCTCTGCGTGACCTTTCGTTCGAGGTCGAGGAGGGACGCTTCTTCGCGCTGTTTGGTCCAAGCTCCGTCGGCAAGACCACGACCCTCAGGACCATTGCGGGCCTCGTGATCCCGGATTCGGGCCGCGTGGAGATCGGCGGTGTCGACATGACGGCTGCGCCGATCATGAGCCGCGGCGTGTCGATGGTGTTCCAGTCCTTCGCGCTCTATCCCCACCTCACGGTCGCGCAGAACTTCGCCTATCCGCTCAAGGAGAGCGGCGTGCCTGCCGCCGAGATCAAGAAGCGTGTCGGCGAGACGGCCGAGATGCTGCGGCTTTCGCACAGGCTGGAGCGCAAGCCGAACACGTTGTCCGGCGGCGAGCAGCAGCGTGTCGCGCTGGGGCGGTCCCTGATCCGCCGGCCGCGCATCCTGCTGCTGGACGAGCCTCTCACCAATCTCGACGCCAAGCTGCGCCACGAGATGCGGGCCGAGCTGAAGCGGCTGCACCGGCAGTTCGGCATGACGATCGTCTACGCCACGCCGGACGAACTCGAGGCCCTGTCCATGGGCGACGAGATCGCCGTGATGCGCGACGGGCACGTGGTCCAGCGCGGCACTCCCGACGAGCTCTATCTGCAGCCGTCCGACCTCTATGTCGCGTCAAAGATCGGCTCGCCCACCATCAACGTGGTGAAGGGCTCCGTCGGGGCGGGCGGCGCCAGCGTTCAGACGGCTTTCGGCTCCTTCGGCCTGCCGCGGCCGCGTGCCTCCGCCCAGGGCGGGGAGCAGGCGCTGATCGGCATCCGGCCCAGCGACATCCGCGTGGCCAGCCCCGGCGAGAGCGCCGTAGCGAGCCGCATTCACCTCATCGAGCCGCTCGGAGACGTGACCGTCGTGTCACTGGAGAGCGGCGACACGGCGTTGCGCATCCTGCTGCCGGAGCAGCAGGCGGCGCATCTCAAGCCGGGCGACGACCTTCCGGTCGTCATCGATCCGGCGAAGATCCACGTTTTCCGTGCCCAGGACGGTTCGGCAATGCTCTGAACGGTTCCGGGACGGAAACGGGGTCCATCCAGGGAGGGAAAAGCAACCCATGGCACGCAAGACGAGACTCTACGTGACAGCCGCGATGACGGCCACCGCGGCTCTCCTGACCGCCGCAGGCGCGGCGATGACACCGGCATCCGCCAAGGAAATCGTGCTGCGCATGGCCGTGCCGGATTGGCCGCCGACCCGCATCATGAAGGAACTGGCCGACAAGAACTACAAGGCTCCGAGCGGCAACACCGTCCGCCTCGAGCCGGACTTCATTCCCTGGCCCGACTACTACACCCGTCTCGCCGCCTCGCTCACCTCGGGCGAGAAGAAGTACAACATGGCGGTTTCGGACAGCCAGTGGCTCGGCGCCTTCATCGAGGGTGGCTACTACCTCAAGATCAACAAGTTCGTGGATGCCGACCCGGGCCTGCAGGAGGTCTTCAAGGAGCTGCATCCTGCGGTCAAGAACGCCTACTCCACCTATCCCTACAAGTCCGACAACCTGTACGGGTTCCCGCAGTTCCCTGACATCCTCGTGAACTACTATCGCAAGGACATCTTCTGCGACGAAACGGAGCAGAAGAACTTCCAGGCGAAGTTCAACTACAAGCTCCCCTGCACGCCGGAGGAGATGGATAACGTCGACTGGAAGCAGTACGAGGACTTCGGGAAGTTCTTCCAGCGCAAGAAGGGCGAGCAGCTCGCCGGCAAGGCGCTCGACGACGACTTCTACGGAATCTCCTACCAGGCCGGCAAGGCCTACGACTTCTCGTCGATGCAGGTGAACGGCTTCGTCTGGCAGTACGGCGGAGACATCTGGGACGAGACCAAGGCACCCAAGGGCAAGGCCATCGGACAGGTGAACTCCGAGGCGTCCGTGAAGGGCCTCGACAACTACCTGCGGCTTCTGCAGTACATGCCGCCGGTGGTGAAGACGGGCTCGATGGACATCTTCAAGACCGACGAGCTCTGGCGCGAGGGCAAGACGGCCTCGAACATCAACTGGATCGGCTTCGCCGAGAGCTCGATCAACCCGTCCACGTCGAAGGTCGTCGACAAGATCGCCTTCGCCCAGACCCCGGGCGTGCGCGGTGCGGACGGCAAGATCACCCGCTGGAACAACATCGGCGGGCAGCCCTTCGTGCTGATGACCTGGAACACCGACGAGACCAACAAGGAAGCCCTGGACTTCGTGAAGTGGTGGCTGTCCAAGGACGTCCAGATCTCCTTCGCGAAGGCCGGCGGCCAGAGCGCGATCAAGTCGGTGTATACTGACCCGGCCTACAACACGTTCCGTCCCTGGAACCGTGCCTGGGCGCCGCAGCTCGACTGGCAGAAGGACGTCTGGCACGTGCCGGTGTTCTACGAACTCCTCGTGCAGCAGCAGGAGCAGTTCGACAAGGCGATCACGGGCCAGCAGGACGCCAAGGCGACGCTCGATACCATCGCCAACTTCCAGGAGAAGCTCCTGAAGGAAAACGGCCTCATCGAGTGATGACTGCAGGCCGCGCGGCAGGTGTCCGCGCGGCCTTTCTCACCATGTTCCCGGCGCCCACGCAGGGCGCCGGTCCAGCAGCGGCTCGGGACAGCTGATTCATGACCGATACACTCCGGACGGCTCCACCGGCGCCGGCATTTCTATCGCTTCGCTGGTCGAACTGGCGGCTCGCCCTTCTCGTCGCCATCGTCGTCAGCGTGGTGGCCATCGCGACCCTTCCGCCGGCAGCTTCGTTCTGGGTGACGGGAGCCGCCGTCACGCTCGTCGCGCTGTCGCTGGTCGTGAACGCGTGGGGCCGCCACACCGGCGGGCTTCTCGTGGCACCGGCCATCGCGATGCTCTTCGTGATGAACATTTTCCCGCTGCTGTGGTCGTTTGGCCTGAGTTTCTTCAACTACCGCGCGAACCGAGCCGCCCCGCCAACTTTTGCGGGCCTCAACTTTTACCAGAAGGTCATCACCGACCCCGTCGTCTGGGAGCGCCTGCACACGACCGCGATCCTCGTGATCCTCACGGTCACGCTGCAGATGGTGATCGGCTTCCTGCTGGCCATGCTCTTCGCCAAGCAGTTCCCGCTGCGGCGCTACCTGCTGATCCTCGTGCTCACGCCGATGATGCTGTCCTTCGTCGCGGTGGGTGCCTTCTTCCGCTACTATTACGAGCCGACCTTCGGCTTGCTCAGCCAGGCGGTGCGCCTGTTCACGGGCGAGCCCTACATCCTGCTCAAGACGACGCAGGGCGCGATGGCGGGCATCGTCTTCGCCGATGCGTGGATGTGGTCGCCCTTCGTCATGCTGCTGGTGCTCGCGGGCCTCGTGAGCGTGCCGAAGTACCTCTATGAGGCGGCCGCGATCGACCGCGTCTCGTCCTGGCGGCGCTTCTGGTCGATCACTTTCCCCTACATCCGCGGCTTGCTGATGCTGGCGCTGCTGTTTCGCACCATCGAGGCGTTCAAGCTGTTCGACGTGGTGTTCCTGCTGACCGATGGCGGGCCGGGAACGTCGACGGAGACGATCGCGGTCTACGTCTACCGGGTCGCCTTCCAGTACTTCAAGACCAGCGAGTCGACCGCCCTCGCCTACATCCTGCTCTTCACGGTCATCGTGCTGACCAACCTGTACCTCTACCTCGCCAACCGGCGGGCCAAGGAAGCGTGACCATGGCCGACAGCGCAGACCAGACCATCCTCGAACGCCTCGGCCTGCAGCGGCAGCATGGCGTGGGCGAAGCCGGCTGGGGCTGGACGGTCCTCGCCGGGGTCATCAGCCTGATCTACTTCTTCCCGGTGCTGTGGATCATCCTCACCGCCTTCAAGACGCACAACGATGCGCTGGCGGTGCCGCCGAGCTTCTTCTTCACGCCGACGCTGGAGAACTTCATCAACGTGTTCAGCCGCGCCTACTCCACCGGGGCGGCGGCGCAGGACACGGGCTTCAGCCTCTACTTCTTCAACTCGATCTTCATCGCCGGGACCAGCGTGCTGCTGGCGCTGATCATCGGCACGCTCGCGGCGTTCGGCTTCTCGCGCTATCCGCTGAAGGGGAACGACACCTACCTCTTCATCATCCTGACGACGCGCATGCTGCCGGCGATCGTGGTGATCATCCCGATCTTCCTGATGTTCCGCATCGTCGGACTTTCGGGAACCTACGCCGGCATCATCCTGCTCTACACGGCGTTCAACCTGCCCTTCACGATCTGGATGATGAAGAGCTTCTTCGACGAGCTTTCGCCGGACGTGGAGGACGCCGCCCGCCTCGACGGCTCGACGGACAGGCGCGTGTTCTTCAAGATCTGCCTGCCGCAGGTAAAGGCGGGTCTCGCCGCCACCGCCGTGTTCGGCCTCATCCTCACCTGGAACGAGTTCCTGTTCGCGCTGCTGCTGACGGGCGTGGAGACGCGCACGGTGCCAGTCGCGATGGCGCAGACCATCGGCGGCGACATCGGCGTGCGCTGGGGTCTGCTCGCCGCCATCGAGACGCTGTTCCTCATCCCTGTCATCGTCGTCACCTTTGCTCTGCAGAACCATCTGCTGCGCGGCGTGACGTTCGGCACCATCAAGCGCTGAGACGCCATGTCGACGATCGAACTCAAGAAACTCACAAAGCGCTTCGGCAGCTTCACCGCCGTGCGTGACGTCGACCTGTCCGTGTCCGCGGGCGAGGTGGTCTGCCTCCTCGGTCCCTCCGGCTGCGGCAAGACGACGACGCTGCGCATGATCGCGGGCCTGGAGCGCGCCACCGCCGGCGATGTGACCATCGCGGGACGGCGCATGAACGACCTGAAGCCGGAGGACCGGGACATCTCCATGGTGTTCCAGTTCTACGCGCTCTACCCCGCCCTCACGGTTCGCCAGAACATCGCCTTTCCCCTCCATTACGAGCGCCCGAGCGCCGACGAACTCGAGCGGCGGGTGGGCAAGGTCGCTGACATCCTGCATCTGCGTGAGGTGCTCGACCGCCTTCCCGGCCAGATCTCGGAAGGCGAGAAGCAGCGCGTCGCGGTGGCGCGTGCCATCGTGCGGGACCCCAACTGCTTCCTTTTCGACGAGCCGCTGTCGCGCCTCGACGTCGAGCTGCGCCAATCCATGCGCAGCCAGATCAAGGAGGTGCTGTCGGGGCTCTCGAAGGCGACCGTGATCGTGACGCACGACCAGCTGGAAGCGCTGACCATGGCCGACCGCATCGCCATCATGCGCGAGGGCATCATCGAGCAGCTGGGCTCGCCGCACGACGTGTTCGCCAAGCCCTCCAACGTCTTCGTGGCCAGCTTCATCGGGACGCCGCAGATGAACCTGATCACGGGGAAGCTGCTCTCGGTGCAGGACGGCAAGGCCGTGCTGAACGTCGGCGGCGAGGAGATCCGGCTTCAGGTCGATCCCGCCGCAACCCGTCTCGGTGCATCCGACGTCACCATCGGCATACGCCCGCGCGCCTTCAGCGTGGCGGATGCGGCGGCCGGCGACACCATTGTCGCCACCACCGAGCTCATCGAGCCGATGGGCGCGGAGACGCTGGTGCATGCGCGCGGCGCGGCCGGTCAGGACCTTCGTGTCGTCGTGCCGCGCGACCGGCGGATGAAGATCGGCGAGGTCGTGCATCTGCGCTGCGACCCGCGCCAGACCCATGTGTTCGACAAGGGCGGAAAGGCGGTGCGCTCATGAGTGGGGCCACACCAAAGGGCGGCATGTCCGTCCGCACCGCGACGCGGCTGGAATACGGGATCATCGGGCTCGGCGTTCTCGCCCTGCTGCTCATATTCCAGCCCTTCAACCTCACGCTGTTCAGCATCGGCTGCGTGCTCGTCGTCGTCGCCGGGCTGATCAACAACCTCCTCCCGCTGTGCGAACCGGGCTATCCGCTCTCCGGCGTGATCCGGGTCGGGCTGATCGTGCTGGGCATCTTCTTCGTGGTCGTGGCGGTCGCGATCGGGTCCGCCCTGCTCTACGGCGTCTATCTGCGCAGCATGCAGGGCGGCTGACAGCCCGCCTCCCCCGGCGCAGGAACCGGGCGGCGAGACCGCCCATCGGGCCGCATGGCGGCCACCCAGGACGTCCGCACAGACGGACGGAACAACGACAAGGAGAAGTGCGATGCCGGGCAAGAAGATCCTGATGCTGACCGGGGAATTCAGCGAAGAATACGAAATCTTCGTCTTCGAGCAGGCGATGCATGCGGTCGGGCACACGGTTCACGTGGTCTGCCCCGGCAAAAAGGCCGGCGAGAACATCCAGACCTCGCTGCACGACTTCGAGGGGCACCAGACCTATACCGAGAAGCTGGGCCACTACTACACGCTCAACAAGACGTTCGACGACGTCAACCCGGCCGACTACGACGCCGTCTATTCGGCAGGCGGTCGTGGACCGGAATACATCCGCATCAACCCGAAGGTGCAGGCCATTGTCCGCCACTTCCACGAGACCGGGAAGCCGATCTTCACGATCTGCCACGGTGTGCAGGTGCTGATGGCGGTTGACGGGGTCCTCAAGGGCAAGCGCTGCGCGGCGCTTGAGTTCTGCGAGCCAGAGGTGCGCCTCGCCGGTGGTATCTATGTCGACGTGCCGCCGAACGGTGCGCATGTGGACGGCAACCTCGTCTCCGCCAAGGGCTGGCCAGGGCTTGCCGCCTTCATGCGCGAGTGCCTGAACGTGCTGGGAACGCGCATCGACCACAGTGAGCCCGTCCAGCTGCGCGGCGCCGCGTCCTGAAACGAGCTGACCGGCCCCCGGGCCGGTCTGGCACGAGCGTCTTTGCGAGGAGCGCAGCGACGAAGCAATCCTGGCAACCGCCATAAAAGGCGAGCAGCCATGGATTGCTTCGCGTTGCTCGCAAGGCCGGCCGCGGTCAGGCGCCCACGCCCGTTCAAGTCGCTGAAACAAGGAGCGTCCCCATGAGCGGCGACGGCAAGGCCGTCTATGTCGTCGGCACATTCGACACCAAGGGTGCCGAGCTCGACTACGTCGCAGGGCTGCTTTCGGCCGCCGGGCTGCGGGTGGTCAGGGTCGACATCAGCACGCAGGGGCGCGGCGCCGCCGCCGAGGTGACGGCGGACGCGCTGGCCGCGCACCACCCGGACGGCGCGTCGGCCGTCTTCGAGGCGGGAGACCGCGGCCTGGCCGTGACCGCCATGGGCGAGGCACTGCGGCTCTACATCGCCTCCCGCGAGGATCTCGGCGGCATCATCGGCCTCGGCGGCTCCGGCGGCACCACGATGATCGCACCCGCGATGCGGGCGCTGGCGATCGGCACTCCGAAGGTGCTCGTCTCGACCCTGGCGGCGGGCGACGTGTCGCCCTATGTCGGGCTCACCGACATCACCATGGTGTTCCCGGTCACCGACATCGCCGGGCTCAACAGGCTGTCGCGAAAAGTGCTGGCGAACGCCGCGCACGCGCTCGCCGGCATGCTGCTCAACCCGGTGCCGGAGAAGGCGGACGAGCGGCCGGCCCTGGCCGTTTCCATGTTCGGCGTGACCACCGCCTGCGTGCTGGAGCTCAACAGGCTTCTCGAGGATCGGTACGACTGCCTCGTCTTTCACGCCACCGGCAAGGGCGGGCTCGCGCTGGAATCGCTCGTCGATGCCGGACTGGTCGCGGCCGTGGTGGACGTCACGACGACCGAGGCAGCGGATCACCTGCTGGGCGGCGTCTGCACCGCCGGCCCGCATCGGTTCGAGGCCTGCGCGCGCACGGGGACACCCTGGATCGGCTCCCTCGGCGCCATCGACATGGTCAACTTCTGGGGCCCGGAGACCGTGCCGCCGCGCTATGCCGGGCGGCATTTCCACGTCCATAACGCCAACGTCACCTTGATGCGCACGACCCCCGAGGAAAACACGGCCATCGGGACCTGGATTGCGGGCAAGCTGAACCGCCATGACGGGATCGTGCGGCTGCTCATCCCGGAAGGAGGAGTTTCCGCGCTGGACGCCGCGGGCCAGGCGTTCCACGATCCGGTCGCGGACGCCGCGCTCTTCGACGCGATCGAGAAGACGCTGGTGCAGACCGCGCGGCGCAGGCTGATCAGGCTGCCGCTGCATATCAACGACCCGCGCTTCGCGGAGGCCCTCGCGGCCGAGACCCGCGACGCGCTGGGCGACACGGGCGCCGCCGCGACGGCGTGAGGGAAACGAGATGGCCGAGTTCTACGACGGCATCGACGACAAGCTGCGCGCCTTCATCGAGGACCAGCCGGTGTTCTTCGTCGCCAGCGCGCCGCACGAGGGCCGCGTCAACATCAGCCCGAAGGGCATGGACACGTTCCGCGTGCTCGGGCCGAACGAGGTCGTCTACCTCGACATGACCGGCAGCGGCAACGAGACGGCAGCGCATTTGTGGCAGAACGGCCGGATCACGGTGATGTTCTGCTCGTTCACCCGCAACGCCCGCATTCTGCGGCTGTTCGGCCATGGCCGGGTGGTGCCCGCCGACGGCGCGGAGGGCCGCGACCTCGCCGCGCTGTTTCCTGCCTACACGGGCCTGCGCCAGTTCATCCGCATCTCGGTCGCGCAGGCGCAGACTTCCTGCGGCTACGCCGTGCCCGAAATGAAGCTGGTGAGCGAACGCGACACGCTGCAGAAGTACTGGCAGGCCAAAGGCCCGGAAGGCGCGGCTGCCTACCGGGACGAGCACAATCGCGAAAGCATCGATGGCCTGCCGACCGGCTGGGGCGAAACGCCGGGTTGACCGGCAGTGTAGTCGGAAAGCGGCCGCCCACAGCGCACCCTGCTCTGGCCATGGGTACCTCTCCACCCTAGGTTCCGCTCAGGCCGGTCCTGTCCGGTCGTCCGGAGCCACGCATGCCCAGTCGCCGCCAGTTCCTCGCTGCCGCCTCCCTCTTCGCCCTGAGTGGGCTTGGGCCCGTTCGTGCCTCCGCCACGGACTGGGCCGGGATCCTGCGTCAGGCACGGGGGCGCACCGTGTACTTCAACGCCTGGGGCGGGGAACCGCGGATCAACGACTACATCGCCTGGGCGGGACGGCAGACGAAGGAGCGCTTCGGCGTCGAGATCGTGCACGTGAAGCTGACGGACACCGCCAGCGCCGTCTCGGCCGTGCTCGCCGAGAAGACCGCAGGACGCACCCGCGACGGAAGCGTCGACCTCGTCTGGATCAACGGCCCAAACTTCGCGTCGATGAAGGAGAAGGGCCTGTTGCTGGGTGAGTGGGCCGACGGCCTGCCCAACGCCAAATGGCTGGATCGCAAGGGTAAGCCCGGGCTGGCGAGCGACTTCACGGTGCCGGTGGAGGGATATGAGTCACCCTGGAGCATGGCGCAGCTGGTGTTCTACGCGGACCTGGCCGCCCTGCCCTCGCCGCCCCGGTCCATCGCAGATCTGCTCGCCTGGGTCCGCGCCAATCCCGGGCGCTTCACCTATCCCGATGCCTCGAACTTTCTCGGCGCGACCTTCCTGAAGCAGGTGCTGATCACCCGGACGCCGGATCCAGGCAGGCTCCAGGCCGCTCCGGGTCCGGATGCCGAGGCCGCGCTCGCGCCCATGTGGAGCTGGCTCGACGAAGCGCGCCCGAACCTGTGGCGCAAGGGCCGGGCCTACCCCGCCGACAGCGCCGCTCTGCGGCGGCTGGTCGCCGACCGCGAGGTGGAGATCGGCCTCTCGTTCGACCCGGCAGAGGCCGCCGCCTCCGTCACGTCCGGCGAGCTCGCTCCAGGCGTTCGCGTCTGGACGCTGGACGGCGGCACACTTGGCAACGCCAACTTCGTGGCGATCCCGTTCAACGCTGCCAGCCCCGAGGCCGCCATGGTGGTGGCCGACTTCCTGCTCTCGCCGGAGGCACAGGCGCGCAAGCTGGACCCGGCCGTGTGGGGCGCCCTGACCGTGCTCGACGTCGCCGCCCTTCCGCCCGGGGAAAGAAAATGGTTCGCGGCCGTCGATCCCGGGCCTGCCGGGGTCCGGCCCGAACAGCTGGGACCCGTGCTGCCCGAGCCGCATCCGGGCTGGATGACTCTCGCGAGCATGGAGTGGCGGCGTCGTTACGGCGCAAGCTGACCCGGTGAAAGCGTCTCTGGTCCTGCGCCTGCCTGCCCTGGCCGCCGTCGGCCTGCCGGTCGTTGCCGGATTGACGGCCACGCTCTTGCCCGCCTTCGGCTGGTGGCCCGCCCTCGGCGGCACGTCATTTTCGCTTGACCCCTGGCGGGATCTCGCCAGCCAACCCGGGATCGGCCGCTCCATCCTCCTGACGGCCTGGATCGGGCTCGCCTCCACCGTCCTGTCGCTCGCCGCGACGCTGCTCCTGTGTGCCGGCCTGTGGGGCACGCCGGCATTCGCCTGGATGCGGCGGGCCCTGTCGCCGATCCTGGCGCTGCCTCATGCCGCATTCGCCCTCGGCTTCGCGTTCCTGCTTGCACCCTCCGGGCTGGTCGCGCGCGCTTTGTCGCCCTGGGCGACGGGGTGGGACCGGCCGCCCGACCTCCTGATCGTCAATGACCCGGCAGGCCTCGCCATGATCGCCGGGCTGGTGGTGAAGGAAACGCCGTTCCTGCTGCTGATGGCGCTGGCAGCGTTGCCCCGGCTGGACGCGGATCGTTGCGTCGCGGTGGCGCGCTCCCTGGGCTACGGGCCATTTAGCGCCTTCCTGCACACCGTGTGGCCCGGGCTCTACCGGCTGCTCAGGCTACCCGTGCTGGTTGTGCTCGCATATTCGCTTTCGGCCGTGGACATGGCTCGGATCCTGGGCCCGATAGGTCCGGCTCCCCTCGCAGTGGAGGCCGTGAGGCTCGGCGCAGACCCGGACCTGTCACTTCGTTTCGTCGCAGCGGCGGCCGCCCTGGGCGTCGTCCTCGTGGCGGGCACGGCCCTTCTCGCATGGCTCGCCGGAGAAGCGCTGTGCGGCCGGGTGGCACGGCGCGCCGCCTTTGCGGGCAGGCGGCAGATGGGAGATGCGGGCTTCCGGGGCGCCGCGGTCGCACTCGCCCTCCTGCTGTCCGCCTCCGCTGCCGCCGCCCTGGCGAGCCTCGCGGTCTGGTCCTTCGCTACCCGGTGGACCTTTCCCTCCCTTGTTCCGGAAGGTTTCGGCCTTTCCGTGTGGACGAGGCAGGAAGAGCTCCTGCCGCTCTCGGGTGGGACGGCGATGCTGGCTCTGCTCGTCGCCGGGCTCTCACTCGCGCTTGCCATCGCGTTCCTTGAAGGCGAGCGGCGTTCGGAACCCGGGGCCAGCTGGTTTCCTCTGCTCTATCTGCCGCTGCTGCTGCCGGACATCGGGCTTCTTGCGGGGCTTCGAAGCGCCCTGCTCGCAGCCGGCATCGAGGCTCCGCTTGCCGGCGTCGTCATCGCGCATCTCGTATTCGTACTCCCGTACGTCGCTCTGTCGCTGGCCGACCCCTGGCGGCGCCTCGATCCGCGGTACGACGCAGTGGCGGCTTCGATGGGATATGGACCCGTCGCGCGCCTGCTGTTCGTCCGGTTCCCGGTCCTGGCGAGGCCACTTGCGACAGCACTCGCGCTCGGCTTTTCCGTGAGCCTTGCGCAATACCTGTCCACCTTGCTGGTCGGCGGGGGGCGGGTGGCGACGCTGGCCACGGAAGCCGTCGCGCTCGCGGGCAGCGGTGACCGCCGGGTGGCGGCGGCCTACGGCCTGGCCCAGGCCGCCATGCCCTTCCTCGGCTTCGTATCGGCCGCACTCATTCCGGCGTTCCTCTTCCGCCATCGCCGGGGAATGCAGCATTGACCCCCCCTACACTCGAGCTTCGCCGCCTTTCAGTGTCGTTGGGAGCGCGGACGCTGGCGTCCCTCGACCTCGTCGTTCCGCCCGGCGTCGTGGCGACAGTGACGGGTCCAAGCGGCGCAGGGAAGTCGACGCTCCTGTCGGCGATCGCTGGGACTGCGGCGCCCGCCTTCACCGTGGCCGGAGAGGTGTGGCTCGGAGACAGCCGGGTCGACCATCTTCCTCCCGAGCGCCGCCGGATCGGACTGATCATGCAGGACGGTGTGCTGTTCCCGCATCTCAGCGTGGCCGGGAACGTGGCGTTCGGCCTCGCCGGTTCGGTTCGCGGCCGAAGCGAACGGGCACGTGTCGTCGAGGAAGCGCTCGCGGCGGCGGACCTCGCAGGCTTCGGCCCGCGCGACCCCGCCACCCTCTCCGGAGGCCAGAAGGCCCGTGTCGCACTGATGCGGGCCCTCGTGGCCGAGCCACGGGCGCTTCTTCTCGATGAACCTTTCGCGGCGCTCGACCCGGACCTCCGCGGCCGGTTCCGGAGCTTCGTCCTGGAGGCCCTGCGCGCGCGCGACATCCCCGCGATCCTCGTCAGCCACGATGCCGAGGACGCGGAGGCCGCAGGAGGTCCGGTAGTCTCGCTTGGAGATGGCCAGTGACATGAAGCGCAGCCTCGCGGCCGCCGCGCCCCGGGCGTGACTCAGGAGAAAATCCGGTCGCCGTTCTGGTCGACGATCTGCCGGGCCTTGTTGAGGGAGAAGTCCTGCGCCTCGTCGAGGCTCGCGTGCTTTTCGGCCCGGATGAACTTGTGTTCCTTCACGCCGGTGTCGAAATCCTTCTCGATGCGCCCGGCCGTCCGGTACTGGCCCTCGTCCTTGAAGGGCGTCGCGTAGAGCCGGTAGCCATTGTACTCCGTCGCCTCCTCGGGCGCGGGGCCAGTTCCGGACCAGCCTCCACCCATCACGGACCCGAGCAACGACTTCAGAAACGACGCCATCATTCCTCCGCGTCTGCGGCTCCCTGTTCGGGGCCATCATAGCGGGGCGGACTTGCGCTCACCACTGCGCAGAGGCGGATCGTTCCAGGCGCTGCGGAGGGCGTCAGCCCGCCAGGGCGTACGCCATGGCAGCGATGCCTACGAGGATGAGGCCGAGGCCGAGACCTCCGAGCACGGCGAACCAACGTCCCGTCAGATGGCTCGTCTGGCGTGTCGCGCGAGGCATTCCAGAAGTGTCTCCCCGGGAGACACGTTAGCCGGACGGGGCGAACTTTGCTTTAATCTGCATTGGTTTGGAGCAGATGCTGCAAACCCGTCCACAGGTTGCAGACCCGCCGGAATAAAGCCGCGATTGCGGTTACCCTCGCGGCGGCCGGGGCATCCGGCTTGCGAGGACGACGAAGATGATGGGGACCGTGATCCAAGACCTCCGCCACGGCCGGTTGGCGCGGCAGATGCTGCTCGCCGCGGCGCTCGGGGCAGCGGCTGCGGGGACTGCCGGAACGGCCTTGGCGCAGGATGCGCCGGCACCGGCGCAGGCTCCCGGCCTGATCACGGTCACCGGCGAGGGTGAGGTGACCGCCGCGCCCGACATGGCGGACGTCAGCATCGGCGTCGTCGCCGATGGTGCCACCGCCGCCGCGGCGCTGCAGGCGAACTCGCAGGCGCTCACGGCGGTCATCGATGGATTGAAGAAGGACGGCATCGAAAGCCGCGACCTGCAGACGAGCGGATTGTCGCTCGATCCCCGCTACGAGCCAATGCGCAACAACCAGCCCCCCAAGCTCGCGGGCTACCGCGCCAGCAACACCGTCACGGTGCGGGTCCGCGACCTGTCGAAGCTCGGGACCCTGCTCGACAAGAGCGTCGGTTCGGGCGCCAACGAACTGCGCGGCCTGAATTTCGGCCTCGCCGAGCGCGGCGGCCTGCAGGATGAGGCACGCAAGCGCGCCATGAAGGAGGCCATGCGCAAGGCGCAGCTCTATGCCGAGACGGGCGGGGTCAAGCTCGGCGCCCTGCGCGCCGTGGGCGAGGAGGCGTTCGGCTTCCCCGAGCCGAAATTCGCGCAGCCGCGCATGGCGATGGCGGCCGACGCGGCACCGCCTGTCCCGATCGAGGGCGGAGAGGTCGCGATCCGTGCGCGGGTGCAGGTGACCTACGCCATCGCGCCCTGATCAGGCGACCGCGCGGGCAACCGCCGCCAGGAAGCGCGCGCCATAGCGCTCGAGCTTTGACTCGCCGACGCCCTGCACGGCGGCGAGTTCGGTCCTGTCGCGTGGGCGCAACATTGCCATGTCGCGCAGCGTGGAGTCATGGAAGACGACGTAGGGCGGCACGCCCTGCTCCTTGGCGATTGTCATGCGCTCGACCCGGAGTTCCTCGAACACCCGCTGCGCCGGTGCGTCCAGCGCCGCTGCCGCCGCGCTGCGCTGGGCCTTCTGCGTCACCCTCTCGGCCTTGAAGACGCGGTCGCGGCGCAGTGGCACGCGGCTCTCGCCCTTCAGGATGGCGCGGGCGGGGTCGCCGAGCACGAGCGCCCCGTAGCTCTCATGGTCGACGAGGATGGCGCCACAGGCTGCGAGCTGCCGGATGACGGACTGCCACGCCTGCTCGCCGAGATCGGCTCCGACGCCGAAGGTGCGCACGCTGTCGTGACCGGCCCGGAGCACCTTCTCCGAGCCGATGCCGCGCAGAACGTCGATGACGTGCGCGGCCCCGTAGCGCTGGCCGGTGCGGTAGATCGCTGAGAGTGCCTTCTGCGCCGCCTCGGTGCCGTCGAATGTCTCGACCGGCGCAAGGCAGGTGTCGCAGTTTCCGCATCTGCCCGGATGTGCCTCGCCGAAGTGCGCCAGCAGGGCCTGGCGCCGGCATCCCGGCGTCTCGCAGATGCCGAGCAGCGCCGACAGCTTGCCGCGCTCGATGCGCTTCACCTCGTCCGGGGCGTTGCCCTCGTCGATCATCTGGCGCCGGCGGACGATGTCGCTCATGCCGTACATCATCCACGCTTCGCTCGGCAGCCCGTCGCGGCCGGCGCGGCCGGTCTCCTGGTAGTAGGCCTCCACCGAGCCGGGCAGGTCGAGATGCGCGACATAGCGCACGGAGGGCTGGTCGACGCCCATGCCGAAGGCGATCGTGGCGACGAGTGCCAGCCCCTCCTCGCGGCGGAACGCGTCCTGGTTGGCGTCACGGTCCGCCCGTTCCATTCCGGCGTGATAGGGCAGCGCGCGGATCCCCTCCCCGTTCAGGAACGCTGCGATGTCCTCGACCTTGCGGCGGCTGAGGCAGTAGACGATTCCGGTCGAGCCGCGGTGGCGCGCCAGCGTGTCCAGGAGTTGCCGCTTCGGCTTCACGCGGTCGAAGATCTCGTAGCGGATGTTGGGCCGGTCGAAGCTCGTGATGAAGACCTCGGCCGTGTCGAGCGCGAGGCGCCGCCGCAGATCCTCGCGGGTCTGCGGGTCTGCCGTGGCGGTCAGCGCCATGCGGGGCACGCCGGGGAAGCGTGTCGCCAGAAGAGCAAGCTGCAGATATTCCGGCCGGAAATCGTGGCCCCACTGGCTCACGCAATGCGCCTCGTCGATGGCGAAAAGGGCGATCCGGCTGCGCTCCAGCAGGTCGAGAAATCCGTCGGTGACCAGCCTCTCCGGCGTGACGTAGAGCAGTTTGAGGCGGCCCTCGGCGAGGTCGCGCCGGACCTGGCCGGCCTCGGCGCCCGTCAGCGACGAGTTGAGCGCCGCGGCGGGAACACCCGCCTGGCGCAGCGCCTCCACCTGGTCGCGCATCAGCGCGATCAGAGGCGAGACCACGATCGCGCAACCCTCCCGGCACAGGGCGGGCACCTGGTAGCAGATCGATTTTCCTGCGCCGGTCGGGAAGAGCACGACGGCGTCGCCGCCAGCCACGACGTGGCGAACGACCTCCTCCTGCCGCCCGCGAAAGGCGGCATGCCCGAAACTCCGCCGCAGCGCCTCGACCGGATCCTGAACCAACGCTTGCCTCCACCACCGGCCGATTCGGACCGGAGGTGGTGACGCTGCACTTCGAACGGTACGGGCACAAGGCGGAGCCGGCGCGCATCCCGGGAAGGTAAGCCGATCAGGCCCCGCCCGGCGCGATGAAGGCGCAGAAAGTGTGGAAGGACGGGTCGGGGTCGTCGGACTGGACCGGCCAGTTCGGCCCGCCGCTGGCCCGCGGTTTGCCGCACCAGTGGGCCTCGTCCTTGCTGCCGGGCACGGCGGACCAGGTGACCTTGTCGCGCGAGACGAGAACCGTTGCGCCGTACCGGCGGCTCTGCACCTCGACGTCGCCTGTCGCCTGCATGCGGTAGGTTACGGCTTCGCAATCGCCGGTCACCGGATCGCCCCCGCAGCACAGCTTGCCGGCGGGCGAGTAGAGGTTGGAATAGATGTCGTGGGCCATGGCGGGAGCCGCCAGGGTTGCCGCGACCAGGAGCGTCAGGAGTCTCATGGCCTTGCCTCTGCAGGGCCCCCCGACATCAAATGAATGACCCGCGTGGCGAGTTCGACAGGCACGGCCAGTGTACGAAACGCGGCGAAAGCGCCCCGCTCCAGCCACCGCCCGCGCAACTGCGGCAAGTGGGATGGAGGAGGTTCCCTCGCAAGCTACAGCCCGGGCTTGCGCCCACTCGCGTTTCCGGCCCAGATGACATCTCGATGATGGCCCGGAGTGGAGACGGATGAAGACCCAGAGCCTCGTATTCCTGCTGGAGGCGGCGCGCCACGGCAAGATCTCGCGGGCGGCGCACCTGCTCGGGGTCTCGCAGCCGAGGCTGAGCCAGGCGATCACCGACATCGAAACCGAGCTGGGACAGACGCTGTTCGAGCGCACCGGCCGCGGCATCGTGGCGACGCCGTCGGGCGTTCGCGCCCTGGGGATGGCGCGCGACATCGTCGCCGATTTGAACGCCCTCGAGTCCGAGATGGCCAAGGCGGGCGCCGAGCCGGCGGAACACGTGACGCTGGGCCTGCCACCCTCCGTCTGCCACGTGCTGGCGCCGCCGCTGATCACGGCGCTCCGCGAGGCGCTGCCGAGAGCAACGGTGCGTGTGCTGGAAGGCTATAGCGGCGCCATCCAGAAGGCACTGATCGACGGGGAAGCAGACATCGGCATCCTGTATTCCGGCCAGTCGCACACCGGCATGCCCGCCGACCGCGTCCTGGTCGAGCGCCTCGTCCTTGTCGGCGCTGCCGGCGATCCCGCCCTCTCCCGGCCGGCGATCCCGCTGCGCGACGCCTACGCGCTGCCGCTCGCCCTGCCGAGCAAGCGCCACGGGTTGCGGCAGCTGGTCGACAGGGAGGCGCGAGCCCTCGGCCTGACGCTGAACGTGCACATCGAGATCGATGCCATGCCGCCGGCGAAGGATCTCTGCAGGCAGGGCGGGTTCTACACGATCCTGCCGAGCTGCGCGGTTTCGCGCGAGATCGCCCAGGGCATCCTCGCGGCGCGGCCCATCGTCGAGCCCGACCTCAAGCGCTCGCTGTGCCTGGCGACGACGACTGCACGCCCCCTGACGGCGGCGGCCCGCACCGCGGCGAGGCTATGCGTGGCGACTGCCCGCAATCTCGTCCAGAAGGGCGAATGGCTCGGCGAGCTTTGAGATCGTCCGTGCCCTGTCGCGGGCGGCATCTCCGAGCCGCTTGTCGAGCAGGGCACAGAGTTCGTCGATCGCCAGCTGAATGTCCGTCGTGACCGGACGCGCGGGCGACGTCACCACCGACATGGAGCGGGCGGTCTGAACGCCGTCCACCGTGGCCAGCTTGACGCGCCCCGTGCGAACCTCCTCGGCCACCGCGTTCCACGGCAGGAAGGTCGCGGCCAGCCCCTCCGTCACGAGACGGCGCATGAGGACGAAGGACGCGATCTCGTAGGTGACGCGCAGCTTGAAGCCGAAGCTCGCGCCGAGCTGGTCCGCCAACTGGCGCAGGCCGTGCGGCTCACCCGGCAGCACGAAATCGAGCTTCTCCAGCTCGGCGGGCCGCAGCCTGCCGTCCGGCGGGAGGCGCGTCGATGCGGGCACGACGAGGTGGAGCGTGTCGGTGAATGTCGCGGCCACTGTGAGGCCGGTCATGTTGGCGGTTGTGTAGCAGACCGCGACGTCAGCCAGGCCTTCCCTGAGCCATTCGGCGGTGTGTCCGCTGAACCCCTCCGAAACCCGCAACTGAAGCTCCGGCTCCCTGCGCGCGAGAGCCTGAACCAGCGGAACGACCAGGAGGTCGGCGACGGTCGGCATCAGGGCGACGCGGACGACGCGGCCCATGTCGCAGAAGGCCTGGCCTGCCTCGAGAGCGTCGAGCTGGCGCAGGATCATCCGCGCCCGCCGGACGAGAAGCTCGCCGATCGCGGTCGGGGACACGCCCCGTCCGTCGCGATGGAGAAGCCGCGCTCCGTAGCGTTTCTCCAGCGCGCCGATATGCTTGCTGATGGCGGGCTGCGTAAGGGACAGGCGCGAGGCCGCCTCAGTCATGCTGGCCGCGTCGACGACGGCGACCAGTGACCGAAGAAGATCGAACTCGACGAGATCGGACCTGTCCATCCCGCTCCTTACACGCAACGTCGGAACGTCACCCCTTCGTGGAATACAGGTAATCGATGCACCGGTCGACACTTTCCACGTCGGCGAACTTGGCGTCGATGTCGTAGAGGTTCCACGCGACTGCGCCCGGGACGCGATCGCCGATGCACTCTCTGACCGCAATGGTACGGAATCCCTCGGCGAGGCCGTCGCAGATCGTGGTGCGCACGCACGCCGTCGCGGTCACGCCGGTGACGAGGATCGTGTCAACGCCCGCTGCGCGCAGATAACCCGCGAGCGGGGTGCCGCTGAAGGAGCTGGCGCGCTTCTTGAGCATCACATACTCGCCGTCGATCGGAGCGATGCGGCTGTCGATGGCCCAGAGGTGTTCGTCCTTGATGTCGACGGCCTCGACCGGGATCTTGTGGTGCCACAGGCCCATGTCGCTCTTGGGGTCATTGCGGTCCGTGTTCTGGTAGGCCGTGGTGACGTGAACGACGACGTTGTTCGTCTCGCGGAACGCCTTGAGGAGCTTCTGCATCCCGGGGATGATCTGGTCGTCGATGTTTTCGCAGGTGAACGGGTTGCCGGGACGCGTCCAGGCGTTGGCGAGATCGACGCTGATGAGGGCCGGCTTCTTGCCGAAGCCGATACGGCGCTGGAAGCCGCGCTCGCGATAGATGCGGGTGCTCTCGTCGAAGGCCTGCTGCAGGATGGCGTCGAGGTTCTCGATCTTGATGGTCATGGTCGCGGTCCCTTTGCCGCAGCGCCCGGCAGGCGCCTTCTGACCTGCATCAGACACCCGATCGGTCCGTGCGGAAACAGCATGCTGCTCCATTATTCATGCGAAGTGTGCAACAATGCGCGGAGCGCGGGTCTTCAGACCCGCATGGGTCAGCTCACTGGGCGTCTGAAGACGCGCGATCCAGCAGGAGAGTGCACGAATGTCCGAGCCGGCCGAACCCGCCCTTCGCGACCTTCGGGCCTTTATCGCTCTCGGTGAAACACTCGGCTTCCGAAAGGCGGCGGACCGCCTGGGCGTTGACCCGTCGCTCGTCAGCCGCCGGGTCCGGCAGCTGGAGGAGGATCTCGGCATCCGCCTGGCGCGGCGGACCACGCGCGACGTCGTGTTGACGGAGGCGGGCCGGGCCTACCTGGAGCGCGCCCGCGCCGTCGTGCGGGATCTCGACCGTGCAGCCGAGGAGGCGCGGTCCCTGGCCCGGGGGCGGGCGGGACGGCTGCGCATCGGCTACATGTCTTTCGCCGCGCTGGCCGAGATGCCCGAGGCGGTCCGGCGCTTTGCGCTGGCCTATCCTGAGGTGGCGGTCGACCCCTTCTATCTCGGCACAAGGCCGCAGCGGGAAGCGCTGCTGCGCGGTGAGATCGACCTGGGGTTCATGCTGGGGCCGCTGCGCGACCGGGCGCTGCGCTCGCTGACGCTGTCGGAGGAGCGGCTCGGCATCCTCGTGGCCGACGACCATCCGCTTGCGCAGAACCCGGCGCCCACGCTGGCGGAAGTGGCGTCCCACCCGCTCGTCCTCGGAAGCGGCGAGGAGTGGGAATTTTTTCGCGCCCTCGTCTTCGACGTCTTCGCCGCGGTCGGCCTTCCCGTGACGGTGGCCTGCGAGGCGACGGGGACTCTCGGAATCCTGGGTCTCGTGGCCGCAGGCCTTGGCCCTACCGTACAGTCGGAGACGATGATGCGGACGAGGCCACAGGGCGTGGTGTTCCGGCCCATCGCCGATGCGCCGAACCGGATCCAGACGGTGCTCGCCTGGAACACGGGGGCTGCCGTGCCGGCAGCCGCCCGGTTCGTCGAGCTCGTCCGCGCGCTGCGGGTCCCGCAGCGGCGCGGGCGGGCGTGATCAGCCAGCCATGCCGGCGCGCAGCGTCTTCGTGCCGGCCTCGTCGACGGCCCATCCATAGCCGTCGTCGACGGCCTTCAGGGCCACGCCGTAGACGTCCCTTGCGTGCTCGGGCGTGATGAAGTCGTCCAGCACGTCGTCGAGCACCTTGGCCGGATCGCGCTCCAGCGGGCTGCCGTAGCCGCCGCCTGCAGGCGAGAAGTAGGACGCGACGTCACCCTCGTTGACGCGCATGCCGGAGAACTTCGCCGGCATCTGGGTGATCTTGTCGGGAGCCGAGGCGTTGTAGATCTCGAACTTGCCGACAGCGCCTTCCTTGCCGCCGAAGATGCCCCACGGCGTATCCTTGTGGCGGTCGGATTCGTGCGTGACGAAGCCCGGCGTCAGGAAGCGCTGGGACTTCACGACGCCCTGGCCGCCACGGAACTTGCCCGCTCCCGGCATGACGTCGTCGCGCACCTCGTAGCGGTCGCAGATCAGCGGCAAGTGCATGCCGAGGTCCTCGAGCGGGTTGTTGCGCGTGTTGCGCATCAGCTCCTCGACCGTGTCGGGCCCGTCGGAGAAGGGCCGGCCGCCCATGGCCGCCTCGTTGACCTCCAGGAACACCCAGTAGTCGCCATTCGGCCGGACACCGGAATAGGCGGCGAATGACAGCGTCGCCGAGTTGCCGGCCGTCGCCTTCTCCGGCACCACCGGCGCGAGCGCCTTGATGATGAGGTCGACCACGCGCTGGATCTGGCAGAAGCGGGCCTCGGCCGCCACCGGCGCGATGGGGTTGAAGATGCAGCCTTCCGGCGCCGTCACCTTCACCGGACGGAACGAGCCTTCGTTGGCCGGCACCGGGTCCTGGTTCGTGTAGGTGTCCAGCAGCAGCGCGCGGAACGCGAAGTAGCAGGCCACCTTGGTCGAGCCCTCGAAGGGAACGTTGAACGCGGTTGGCACCTGGGGCGAGGAGCCGGTGAGATCGACCTCGACGCCGTCGCCCTGCACGCGCACCGTCACCTTGATCGGCAGGGTCTTGTCGCGGTTGCGGCCGTCATCGTCGAGAAAGCCCTCGGCCGTGTATTCGCCGTCCGGGATGGCCGCGATGGCGCGGCGCATCATCCGCTCGGAATAGTCCATGAGCTGGCTGCAGCAGCGCAGGACGAGGTCCTGGCCATAGGTGCCGAGCAGTTCCTGGAAGCGTCGGACCCCGAGCTCGGCGGAAGCGATCTGCGCCTCCAGGTCGCCCATTACGAGGCTGGGCACGCGCGTGTTGTCGCGGATGTACTTCCACAGCCACTCGTTGCGCTTGCCCTCCTCGTAGAGCTTCAGGCCGTTCATCAGCATGCCTTCGGCATACATGTCAGGCACGTCGATGATGAGGCCCGGCGTGGCCGCGCCGATGTCGACGTGGTGCGCGGTGTTGGCGGAGAAGCCGACGAGTTCACCCTCGTGAAACACCGGCATGACGATGGCGATGTCTGGCGAGTGGCTGGCGCCGAAATAGGGGTGGTTGTGGATGACGCAGTCGCCCGGCTTCCAGGCGTCGAGCGGGATCGATTTCTCGATGCCCCTCAGGTAGCCCGGCAGCGAGCCGATATGCATCGGCGTCGAGTCGCTCTCGCACAGCGTGTTGAAGTGCCTGTCGAACAGGCCGGCGCCGAGGTCCTGCGATTCACGGATGATCGAGGAGTAGGACATCCGGTAGAGCACGTTGCCCATCTGCTCGGCGATGGAATGGAGTGCCCCTCCGACAACCTGGAGGGTGATGGGATCGACGGTCGCGGTCATGGTCGAAATCCTTCCCGTTCTCAGGCGCGGGTGATGCGCATGTCGCCATGCGACAGGACGCTCGCCCTGTAGCCGGGCGGCACCAGGGTTGTGGAGTTGTGCTGCACGATCAGGGCCGGGCCGGTGATCGTATCGCCGTCTAGGAGCTGGCCGCGGGCGTAGCGCGGCGTGGCGTGCGCCTTGCCGTCGTCGAAGATCGTCTCCGCCGTGTAGAGCAGCGCGTCCTTGGGATCCTTGCGGTTGCCCTTCTCCAGATCGGGCAGCCGCAGCATCTCGACGTCGGCGGTCGCGACGACGCGGACCGTAACGATCTCGACGAGCTGGTCCTCGAAGGCGTGGCCGTAGACGAGCTTGTGCGCCGCGAAGAAGCTCTTGGTCACCTCTCCAACGTTGTCAGGCCCGAGCGGCCCGGACGGCATGTCGGCGCGCAGCTCGAAGCCCTGGCCGAGATAGCGGCACTCGGCGATGCGGGTGAATTTCTGCCGCGAGGCGGGGATGCCGTCGGATTCCAGCTGCGCGGCGGCGTCCGCCGTCAGCTTCTCCAGGCTCTCGTTGATCGCCGCGAAGTCGGCGGCGGTCGCCTTCTGAAGCACGGTGAGAACCGAGCGGGTGGACTCGTACCGCAATTCCGTCACGAGCAGCCCCATCGCGGCGGTGATGCCGGGATGAAGCGGCGCGATGACGTCCTTCGCATGGATCATCTCGGCCAGCGCGACAGCGTGCAGTGGTCCGGCGCCACCAAAGCCCATGAGCGTGAAGTTGCGGGGGTCGATGCCCTTCGCCACCGAGTTGGCGTTGATGGCGAGCGCCATGTTGTTGTTGATGATCTTCAGGATCCCGAGCGCCGCGTCGGTGACGCTGAGGCCGAGCTTGTCCGCGATGTGCGTCTTCACGGCCTTGACCGCAAGCTCCTTGTCGAGCTTCAGGTCGCCGCCCAGGAACTGCTGCGGGTCGAGGCGTCCGAGCGCCACCTGCGCGTCGGTGACTGTCGGCTCCGTTCCGCCCTTGCCGTAGGCCGCCGGGCCGGGATCGGCACCTGCCGAGCGCGGGCCGACACGGAACGCGCCGCCGGCGTCGATATAGGCGATGGACCCGCCGCCCGCGCCGATCGCGTCGATGTCGATCATCGGCACGAGCACGGGCAGGCTGGCGACCTCGGTATCGCGCGGGTTCTTGATGCGAAGCTCACCGCCCTGGATGACCGAGATGTCGGCCGAGGTGCCGCCGATGTCGATGGTGATGACGTTGGGGGACCCGCAGGCCTCGCCCGTCCAGCGCCCGCCCATGACGCCGCCGGCCGGGCCGGACAGCAGCAGGCCGATCGGGTGCTTGGACGAGTTGTCGATGGTGGAGATGCCACCGTTCGACTGCATGATACGCACGGCGGCCTTGACGCCGGCGCCACGCAGCCGCCCCTCGAGCATGTTGAGGTAGGCCGAGGTCTTCGGGCCGATATAGGCGTTCATCGCGCAGGACGAGAAGCGCTCGTACTCGCGGATGACGTTCACCACCTCGGACGACGTGCAGATGTATGCATCCGGCAGGTAGGAGCGGACGATCTCGGCCGCCACCCGCTCATGCTCGTCGTTCAGGAAGGAGAAGAGGAAGGCGACGATGACCGCCTTGAGGCCGCGCTTGGCGAAGAGCTCGGCGGCGTGCTTCACCTCGTCCCGGTCGAGCGGAACCGCGATCGTGCCGTCGGGCGGCATGACGCGTTCGGAGACCGCGATGCGGTTGCGGCGCTTGACGAGCGGCTTCGACTGCCAGGGAACATCGAACTGCAGGGAGAAATTGTGCGGCCGCTTGTGGCGGGCCATGTGGAGGATGTCGCGAAAGCCCTTCGTGGTGATCATGCCCACGTCGGCGCCGTTGCGCTCGATGACCATATTCGTGGCCACAGTGGTGCCATGGAACAGGAAGTCGACGTCGCCAGGCGACACGCCCGCCATGCCGCAGATCTCGATGACGCCGCGTACGACACCCTCGGACTGGTCGGCCGGCGTGCTCGGCACCTTGTGGACAACGACCTGCTGACCGCCGCCGGGCAGGCCACGTTCAAGCACGATGTCCGTGAACGTGCCTCCGACATCGACTCCGACCCGGATCATGTTTTCTCCCCTCGCTGTCGCTTGCGGCAATCCTAGCGGCGGTGACACGGCCACCGCCAAGGGACCCCCGTAATTTCAGCTATTGTATGCAAAGGTCAGACCTGTCCGGGCCGCGGCGCCGGCCACAATTGGTCCTGATGACAGTTATTCCCACAATCCCCATGGCGCATCCACCGCGAGGCTGGGAATTGGCGCGGCGCAGGTACGAACACCTGCCCACTCGCGACTGGCCGAGGGAACGATGCCGCTGCCGCTGGAAGGACTTCTCGTCGTCGCCTTGGAGCAGGCTGTGGCCGCACCGATGTGCACGTGCCGCCTCGCAGACGCAGGCGCCCGCGTCATCAAGATCGAGCGGCCGGAGGGTGACTTCGCCCGTGGCTACGACGACGTGGTCGCGGGGCAGAGTTCCTATTTCGTCTGGCTGAACCGCGGAAAGCAATCCGTCGCGCTCGACCTCACCAGGCCGGAGGACGCCGCATTACTGGAGGCGATAATCGCCAAGGCGGACGTGCTGGTGCAAAACCTCAAGCCGGGCTCGATCGCGCGGCTCGGTTTCGCACGCGAGCGGCTAGCCCGCGACTACCCGCGGCTCATCATGGCCTCGATCAGCGGCTACGGCGAGGAGGGACCCTACGCCGACCGCAAGGCCTACGACCTGCTGATCCAGGCCGAGTCGGGTCTGGCTTCGGTCACCGGCGGGCCGGACGGGCCGGCGCGCGTGGGAGTGTCTGTTGTCGACATCGCCACCGGAATGAACGCCTACGAGGCGATCCTCGAGGCGTTGATCCGGCGCGGCCGGACGGGTGAAGGCGCCGACCTGCGCATCTCCATGTTCGACGCGATGGCCGACTGGCTCACCGTGCCGCTGCTGCAGCACGAGGGCGGCAAGTCCCCGGGCCGGGTCGGCCTGCGGCACCCCTCCATCGCACCCTACGGCGTCTTCGCCACGTCGGACGGGCAGGCCATCCTGATCTCGATCCAGAGCGACCGCGAGTGGCGCGTGCTGGCCGCCGACGTAATGGGCGACCCAGCACTGGCCGCCGACCCGGATTTTGCGACGAATGTGGCCCGGGTGGCACGGCGGGCCGACACGGATGCAAAGGTCGGCGCGGTGTTTGGCGTTCACACCGCGGCGGAGATGGAAAGAAAGCTCGCCGAAGCCGACATCGCCTTCGCCCGCGTCAGCACCATGGCGGACCTGTCCGGGCACCCACATCTTCGCCGCATCTCGGTACCCACGCCGCGCGGTGAGGCGAGCATTCCGGCTCCCGCAGTCCTCTGGCAAGGCGCAGCCAGGGCGTTTGGCGCGGTTCCAGCCGTGGGCGAGCACAGCGCCGCGATTCGACGCGAGTTCCTCGAGTCATAAGAAAGCGGGCGCCCGAGGCGCCCGCTCCGCATTCCTGGTGAGGTGAAATCAGGAGCGGTTGCCGCCCTGCTTGCCACCCTGGCTGCCGCCCTGGTTGCCGCCGGACTGGCCGCCCTGGTTGCCACCCGACTGGCCACCCTGGTTGCCGCCCTGCTGGCCACCCTGGTTTCCGCCCGACTGGCCACCCTGGTTGCCGCCCTGCTGACCGCCCTGGTTTCCGCCCGACTGGCCACCCTGGTTGCCGCCGGACTGGCCGCCCTGGTTTCCACCCGACTGGCCACCCTGGTTGCCACCCTGGTTGCCACCCGACTGGCCGCCCTGGTTTCCACCCTGCTGGCCACCCTGGTTACCGCCGGACTGGCCGCCCTGGTTTCCACCAGACTGGCCACCCTGGTTGCCGCCCTGCTGGCCACCCTGGTTGCCGCCCTGCTGACCGCCCTGGTTTCCGCCCGACTGGCCACCCTGGTTGCCGGCAGACTGGCCGCCCTGGCTTCCGCCCTGCTGGCCACCCTGGTTGCCGCCGGACATGCCGCCCTGGTTGCTGCCCTGCTGGCCACCCTGGTTGCCGCCCTGCTGACCGCCCTGGTTGCCGCCCTGCTGGCCACCCTGGTTGCCGCCCTGCTGACCGCCCTGGTTGCCGCCGGACTGGCCGCCCTGGCTTCCGCCCTGCTGACCACCCTGGTTGCCGCCAGACTGGCCGCCGCAACCACAATTTCCCTTGTCACCGCCCTTGTCGCCGCCGCGATCGCCAGCCTTGTCGCCGCCGCGATCGCCGCCCTTGTCGCCGCTGCGATCGCCGCCCTTGTCGCCGCTGCGATCGCCGCCCTTGTCGCCGCCGCGGTCACCGCCCTTGTCGCCGCTGCGGTCACCGCCCTTGTCGCCACCGCGGTCGCCGCCCTTGTCGCCGCCCTTGCCGCCCTTGCCGCCGCCGCGATCGCCGCCCTTGTCGCCACCGCGGTCACCGCCCTTGCCGCCGTGATCCTTTCCATCACGGCCACCATGGTCGCGGTCGCCGTGATCGCGGTCGCCGTGATCGCGGTCGCCGTGATCGCCTTGGCCCTTGTCGCCATGGTCGCGGCCCTCGTGGCCGTCCTTGCCGTGGTCACGGCCGCTCTGGTCCTTGCCCTTGCCGTGATCGCGATCCTTGCCGTTACCGCCTTCGCCGTCATTGCCCTTGCCGCCGCCATTGGCCGGGTTGGTCACGACCGTGCTGGGCTTTTCGGGGCTTGGGGCAACCGGGCGCTCAACCCGCGGCGGCGTGGGGATCGAGGCCGGAGCGATGAATCGTACTCCGCCCCGGGGATCCGTCTGGAACCCCGAGCAGCCTCCGCGCTGCTCTCCGGCAACGTAGCGGCAGTCATTGTTGTTGCTGGCCGACGCAACCGTCGTCCCGAGGGCGGTCGAGGCGCTCAGGATGAAAGCGAGGGCGAACACCTTACGCATGGCAAAATCCTCCTTCTCGCGCGACCCATGGGGTGCGCGTCGCCTCCCGGCGAATTCGATGGTCGTGAGGGCCTTCGCGGCTTCCGGCCCGTGATGTCCGGTGCCGGCGTCGATGTCGGACGTGCCTCACTCGATGAAGAAGGGACTACCTCTTTTTATTAAACTTGCCTATATTGTAGTCTTATTAATGTTAATCTGCTCAACTCACAGCCAAGGCTTCCAAGCCAAATTAGCAATATTTCTCATTGGTTTGACGAGATTTTGGATTTGTCCTAACCCTTAAGCTCTACCGCTTTCAATTCTGCCCGCTGTTAAGCTCATGTCCTTCACGGTTCATCGAACGAGGGCCAGAATCTCCCGGAAGCGGGGGTGGTGGGCGGCTTCCAACCATTCGAAAATCGCCATTTCCGCCGTCACCATCTCCGCCCCGTTCTGGCGCATCCGATCGATGCCCGCCGCACGGCTTTGCGGCGTGCGGGACCCGACCGCATCGGAGAGCACGAAGACCCGCCGGCCGCGGTCCAGCAGGCCGAGGACGGTCTGCAGCACGCAGACATGGGTCTCCCAACCGCCCACGACCACGTCCCGCACGTCCCCCAATGCCCCGGTGAAGGCGTCGGCGCGGCACGCGTCGAAGGTCATCTTTGCCAGCACCGCGTCGCCTCCGGCCGGCCGGAGCTCCTCGGCGGTCGCGCCGAGCCGCGCCGGGTTCTGCTCCGTGTAGACGACGGGGACACCCAGCAGCCGCGCGGCGGATGACACGCGTGCCGCTTCTCTCAAGGTGCTGTCGGCGTCGTCGATGACCGGCCTCAGCCGTGCCTGGAAATCAATCAGCAGCAGGGCGGAACGGCGGCGGTCGATGGTGGCTGGCATTTGTCGGATCTCCGGGACGTCGCGGAACGGCCGTGATGGACGGTGCATACTATCGCTGGGCCTGACAAGGCGCGCACCCGGCGGCAGCATGGTCGGGCGGCCAGCAGGCTCGCGCCCGCCTGTTCTGCCGCAAGGAGTGACCTCGCCCGTGCCGATGACCTATTTCAACGAACTTCTGCAGAGCATCGCAGATCGGGGCCGGGCCATGATCGGTCCCAGCCGCGCCACGGGATCGCGCAGACCGTTCGAGCAGCTCTACGAGGCGCTGCTGTCGGGTCGCGGCGAGGCCTCGGGGGTCGCGCTGGCCCGCGACATCCTCGACCGCTACGAGGCGCTGGACCCGGCCGGCCGGCGCGACGCCCTCGTCACCATGGCGGAGCGCTTCGGCCCCGAGCATGAGCGGCTGGAGAAGGCCATCGCCGCCTATCGCGAGACGCCGGACCACCGCAGCCTGATGGAGTTGCACAATGCATCCGAGCCGCGCCGGCAGGAGCTGATCCGCCGGCTGAACCTGTCGCCCAACGGCACGCTGCGCCTCGTCCGGATGCGCGAGGATCTCCTGCTCATGCTGAGCGAGGAGCCGGGCCTGCAGGCGCTCGATGCCGACTTCCAGCATCTCTTCGCATCGTGGTTCAACCGCGGCTTCCTCGTCCTGCGCCCGATCGACTGGCAGACACCCGCCAACATCCTAGAGAAGATCATCCGCTACGAGGCCGTGCACGCCATCGAGAGCTGGGACGACCTGCGCCGCAGGCTGGAGCCGGTGGACCGGCGCTGCTTCGCCTTCTTCCACCCGCAGATCGTCGACGAGCCGTTGATCTTCGTGGAGGTGGCGCTCACCCCCGGCATTCCGTCCGCCATCGGACCGCTGCTCGCGGGAGACACCCGTCCGCTGGCCCTGAAGGACGCCACGACCGCCGTCTTCTACTCCATCTCGAACTGTCAGGACGGGCTGCGCGGCGTGTCCTTCGGCAGTTTCCTCATCAAGCAGGTGGCGGAGGAACTCGCCCGGCAGGTGCCGAGCCTCGGCACCTTCGTTACGCTGTCCCCCCTGCCCGGCTTCGCGCGCTGGCTCGACCGCGAACGGCGCGGCGACAGCAACACGTTCCTCGGGCCGGCGGAACGGGCGACGCTCGAGGTGCTGGACGATCCCGCATGGCTGGCCGAGGCCGGCGAATCCGACGATTTGCAGCGAGTGCTCCAGGCGGCCGCTGCACAATACCTGCTGCAGGCAAAGGGAGCGGGGAACCGCCCTGCCGACCCCGTCGCACGGTTCCACCTCGGCAACGGCGCGCGGCTGGAGCGCGTCAACTTGCTTGGCGATCCGTCGCCGCGGGGGCTGGCACAGGCCTATGGCTTCATGGTCAACTACCTCTATGCGCTGGCCGACATCGAGAAGAACCACGAGGCGTACAGCAACCGGGGCGAGATCGCCGCGGCGCCCGGGGTCCGGAGCCTGATCCGCCGGCGAGCGCGCAAGGACGCCGCGCAGGCCTGAGGCCGCCCGAGCACGCCAGAAAGGTTGTGGCCGATGAGTGGAAACCTGTTCGGGCTGATCGCATCCCGCATGCCAGGCCGGGATGCCGTCTTCCTAGAGACCGACGAGGGCCGCGTCCTCACCTATGGCGGCCTGCTCGACGCCACGGCCCGCTATGCCCGAGCCATCGAGGGGCTGGGCGTGGCGCCGGGAGACCGCGTCGCGGTCCAGGTCGAGAAGTCGCCGGAAGCGTTGATCCTCTACCTCGCCTGTTTGCGCGCCGGTGCCATCTACCTGCCCCTCAACACCGCCTACACGCTCCCGGAGGTGGACTACTTCGTCGGCGATGCCGAACCGCGGCTCCTGGTCGTCGGATCGGATCGTCGTGAGGCGGCCCAGACGCTTCCGGGCCTGCCGCACGGCGCCCGTGTCGAGACGATGGACGCGGACGGCACCGGAACGCTCCCGGATCGCGCCGCCCGGGAGGCGCCTTCCTTCAGCGACGTGGTGCGCCAGCCGCACGACCTCGCCGCCATCCTCTACACGTCGGGCACGACCGGGCGGTCGAAGGGAGCGATGCTCTCCCACGACAACCTCGCCTCGAACGCCGAGGTGCTGCGGGAAGCCTGGCGCTTCACCGAGCGGGACGTGCTGCTGCACGCCCTGCCGATCTACCACACGCATGGACTGTTCGTGGCCACGAACACCGTCCTTCTGGCCGGCGGGTCGATGCTGTTCGTGCCGCGCTTCGAGCCCGACACGGTGATGCGGCTGATGCCGCGCGCCACCACCATGATGGGCGTGCCGACCTTCTATGTGCGCCTGCTGCAGCACCCCGGGCTGGACAGGGCCGCGACCGCACACATGCGGCTCTTCGTGTCCGGCTCCGCCCCGCTGCTGGCAGAGACGCATCGCGAGTGGCGAGAGAGGACGGGCCACGCCATCCTCGAGCGCTACGGGATGACCGAAACCAACATGAACACCTCCAATCCCTACAAGGGCGAGCGCGTGGCGGGCACTGTCGGCCCTCCCCTGCCTGGGGTCTCCCTGCGCGTTGCCGAGCCCGAGAGCGGCAGGGTGTTGCCGCAGGGCGAGATCGGCGTGATCGAGGTCAGCGGGCGCAACGTCTTCCGCGGCTACTGGCGCATGCCGGAAAAGACGGCGGCCGAGTTCCGCAAGGACGGCTACTTCATCACCGGCGACCTCGGCCTCATCGATGCCCGCGGCTACGTGACGATCATCGGCCGCAGCAAGGACCTGGTGATCACCGGGGGTTTCAACGTCTACCCGAAGGAGGTCGAGGCGGAGATCGACGCCATACCCGGCGTGGTCGAAAGCGCCGTGTTCGGCGTGCCGCACCGCGACTTCGGCGAGGGCGTGACGGCGGCGGTTGTCCGGAAGCCGGGTTCGCATCTCGGGGAAAACGAAATTCTCGAAGCCCTGCGGCCGCGGCTTGCCAAGTTCAAGCTGCCGAAGCGCGTGCTCTTCGTGCCCGACCTGCCGCGCAACACCATGGGCAAGGTGCAGAAGAACGCGCTGCGAGAGACGTGGCGGGATCTCTACGCCGAGCCGGACCCGGCAAAGGATGGCCCCGGGCACTGAGACGAGGAATACGCAATGCGGGTGATCGTTGTCGGCGCAGGCGCGATGGGGTCCATCTTCGGGGCGGCCCTGGCGCGGGCGGGATGCGAAGTCGCGTTCTGCGACGTCCGGCCCGAGGTCACGGCTTCCCTCGTCCATCCCGGGCTGACGCTCGAAGGTGTGCTGGGCGAGAGCGTGACGCCGTTCGAGGCAAGCACGGACCCCGGCGCGCTGGGCCTCGCGGACATGGTGCTCGTGCAGGTGGACTCCGCCGCCACAACCGAAGCTGCCAACATCGCGAAGTTCTGCCTGAAACCAGGCGGCTATGCGCTGACGCTTCAGAACGGTATCGGCAACTGGGAGGCTCTGGCCGCGGTGCTGGGGCGGGACAGGGTCATCGCTGGATCGACCTACAACAGCGGCGCGGGCCTTGGCCCGGGGCACGTCCTGCACACCAACCTCGGGTCCACGGAGATCGGGGAGATCGACGGCAGGCCGAGCGACCGGTGCCTGCAGGTGGCACGCCTGTTCAGCACGGGTGGCCTGCCCACGACGGTGTCGGATAATGTGGTGGGCGTGGTGTGGAGCAAGTTCGTCCACAACTGCGCCATCAACCCCGTCAGTGCCATCACCGGGTTGCGCCCGGGGGAGATCGCGCGCGATCCAGGGGCGTCGCGGCTCGTGGACCTCGTCCTGGACGAGGTGCTGGCCGTCGTCGCGGCCGCCGGGGTCCGGCTGCCCGAGGACGACCCGCGCGAGCACATCCGGGACCATTGCTGGGAGCGCTACAACCGCCCCTCGATGCTGCAGCACGTCGAAAGCGGGCGAAAGACGGAGATCGACGCGCTCAACGGTGCCCTCGTGGCGCATGGCCGGCGGCTCGGGATTCCGACGCCGGTCAACGAGGCCGTTGTCGCGGCCGTGAAGGGCCGGGAGGCCGCTACCCATTCCGACGCGAGGCCGGAGGCCGAGCGCGAGGCTGCGGCCAGGGCCGACGCGCGCGGCCCCAGGTGGGGCACGGCGTGAACGGACCGAGTCTACTCTGGAAGTACTTCAAACTACGTAGATTGGAATGATTTCAGACTAGCTTCTATTGTCGTTCTTGCTTGCACGACACACCGATACATGGTTGTGTCCGCGGCGACGGAGTCCCGTCCCGATTGCAGGACCTTGAATCCTGCGGATTGAAAGGACTGTGCCATGACACTCCAGCGCTTCCGGGCGCCGTGCGCGCGTGCGCGCCAATGCTGCTGCGAAGGCGTCGGGGGACCCTGACCCCCTGCCCCCTCCCGCCAAGATCTTCCCACTGCTTCGTCCGGAGATAGCCGTGCCGCGCCGCCTGCGAACCCTTGTCCTGTCGCTCGCCCTGTCCTGCTCCGCCGCTGCGTTGGCGGCCCCCGCCACGAAGGCTCCCGAGCCCAGGGCCGTGATGGCCCAGTACGCCGACATCGCGCAGGCGATGTTTGACGACGCCCTCGCCTCAGCCAAGACGCTGCAGACAGCCGTCGAGGCTTTCCTCGCCAAGCCGGACGACGCGACACTCGCCGCGGCGCGCAAGGCGTGGATCGACGCGCGCCCCTGGTACATGCAGACGGAAGGCCTTCGCTTCGGAAACCCGATCGTCGACGAATGGGAGGGGCGCGTGAACGCCTGGCCCCTCGACGAGGGGCTCATCGACTATGTCGATACCGGCAGCTATGGCGAGACATCCGACGAGAATCCCCTGTACCGGGCCAACGTCGTCGCCAGCAAAAGCATCCGCATCGGCAAGAAGCAGGTGGACGCGACGACGATCGACACGAAGCTGCTGGAGAGCCTGCAGGAAGCCGGTGGCGTCGAGGCGAACGTGGCGATCGGCTATCACGCCATCGAATTCCTGCTGTGGGGACAAGACCTCAACGGAACGGGCCCGGGTGCCGGCGCCCGTCCCGCGAGCGACTACGACACCGCGTCCTGCACACATGGCAATTGCGATCGCCGCCGGGATTATCTCAAGGCCGCGACGGACCTGCTGGTCAAAGACCTCGCCGAAATGGCGGCCAACTGGAAGCCTGACGGTGCCGCCCGCAAGGCACTGTCGAAGAAGAAGGGCACCGACGGCCTCGCCGTGATCGCGACCGGAATCGGCTCGCTCAGCTATGGCGAGCTTGCCGGCGAGCGGATGAAGCTCGGTGTCATGCTGCACGACCCAGAGGAGGAGCAGGACTGCTTTTCCGACAACACCCACAACTCGCACTACTTCGACGAGGTGGGAATGATCGCGCTCTACAACGCGCGCTACAGGCGTCTCGACGGCAGCGTCGTCGAGGGACCAAGCCTTGCCGCCTATGCAGCCGCGAAGGTCCCGGAGCAGGCAGCGGCGCTGGACAAGGCCATGGCCACGACCCTGGACAGGCTCGCCGCCATCAAGGCCAAGGCAGAAACGGGCGGGATGGCTTACGACCAGATGCTCGCGAGCGGCAACGAAGAGGGCAACAAGCTCATCATGGACGGCGTGGACGGGCTCGTCGCACAGGCCCGCGCGCTGGAAAGCGTCGTCGGCAAGCTCGGCCTCAAGATCAAGGTCGAGGGATCGGACAGCCTGGACGACCCCGCCAAGGTCAAGACCGAGTGAGCCCGGGCAGGACCCACATGCTGTCTCGCAGGCGTGCACTCGGCCTTTTGGCCGGGGCGGCTGCCAGCGTGATCGGGGGGAGCGCCCTTCCCTCCCCCCCACGGCCGGCGATTCTCCCCCGCCGCCGGCCGCAGCGCGAGGCGGCGCGGACGCACGATCTCGTCTTCCGCGCCGCCAAGCGCAAGGCCCGCCTGCTCGGACCCGATGGGCCGGAAACCGCCGTCTGGTCCTACACGGACGAGCTCTTTCCCGTGCTGCGCGCCAGGCAGGGCGACCGGATGTCGGTCACCCTCCGCAACGAACTGCCGCAACACACCTCGGTCCACTGGCACGGCCTGCGGCTGCCCAATGCGATGGACGGCGTCCAGTATCTGACGCAGCCGCCGGTCCAGCCGGGCGAGTCCTTCCACTACGATTTCACCCTTGCCGACACCGGGACGTTCTTTTTTCACCCGCACTGCAACGAGAGCGGCCAGGTCGGGCACGGCCTCGCGGGTGTCCTGGTGGTCGAGGGCGACGAGGTCCGGACACCGGACGCCGACATCGTTCTTGCCGTAAAGGACTGGCGGCTGAACCCCGACGGCACCTGGATGGAGTTCGTCACGCCGCAGGGGGCGGCCAGGGCGGGGACCTTCGGCACCGTCCGTCAGGTCAACGGCCGTCCGGGCTTCGTCCAGGCTGCGCGGCCGGGATCGGAGATCCGGGTGCGTCTGCTCAATCTCGATTCAAGCCGCGTGCTGGAGGTGGGCGTCGAGGGCGGAGAGGCGGCGCTGATCGCCGTGGACGGCCACCCGCTGCCACCCGTCGCTCTCGACGCGTCCGGCGTCGAGACGTGGCGCATGGGACCGGCGATGCGTGTCGATCTGCTGGTGCGCGTGCCGCCCGCCGGTGGCGCCCTTCGGATCGTCGACTACTTCTCCGCGGAGCCTTGGGAGATTGCCCGCTTCGAAAGCGCCGGCGAGGCGCGGCCTGGCGCGAGGCGCAGCTTCGATCCCCTGATCCTCTCGGCAGCCGACATCTTGGTGCCGGATATGAAACGTGCCGAGCGCCTGCCCTTCGCCTTCTCGGCTGCGTCCTCGTCGATCACCAGCTTCGCGGAAGGCCTCGACCCGGCCGATCCGCTCACCAAGGTGCTGATGGACAGCCTGTGCGTGCGGGACGAGACCTACTGGGCCATCAACAAGGCCTCGTGGCCGGCCGGCGGCCACCTCAACGTGCCGCCTCCCGTCGCGGTGCTGAAGGCGGGCAGGAGCTACGTCTTCGAACTGATGAATGCCACGCCACACCCGCACCCCATCCACCTGCACGGGCACGTGTTCAAAGTGCTCTCGACATCGCGGACGAAACTCCCGGAGTTTCACGCCGACACGGTGCTGCTGTCTCCCAAGGAGCGGGTCGAGATCGCCTTCGTCGCCGCTCCCGGCGCCTGGATGTTCCACTGCCACATCCTCGAGCACCTCGAGACAGGCATGATGGGGTGGCTGAGGGTCGAGGCATGACTTCCAGGGCCGTGTTCCTGCCGGTGGTCATGCTGGCGGCGGCTATCGCCCAAGGCGTGCCTGCCGCGGCCGGCGACCTCGGCGCCGCCATCGGTGGCCGCCTGTTCGATCGTGCCTGGGTGCCGGCTCCGTCCTCAACGAAGGCCAATGACGGGCTGGGTCCGCTCTACAATGCGCGCTCCTGTTCCGGTTGCCATGAGGGTGGCGGCCGGGCCGACGCGGGCGCCCACCGGCTCCCCGCCGGCCTCGTCGTCCGCCTCGGCGACGCGCAGGGCCGTCCGGACCCGGTTTACGGCTTCCAGATCCAGACACAGGCCGTACCGGGCGTCGCACCCGAAGCGATCGTCGGCCGCTCGAGCCGGCGACCGGACATCACCGGCCTCGCTTATGGTGCACTCGATGCCGGGACCCGCGCCAGCTTTCGCGTGGCGCCCGACCTGCACGGGCTCGGCTTGCTGGAGGGCGTACCCGACGCCGCCATCGAGGCGATCGCTGCGGCGCAGGCCGTGAGTCCGGATGGCGTGCGCGGGCGCGTCCACCGCCTGCCGGACGGGCGCATCGGACGTTTCGGCTGGAAAGCGGGCCAGCCCACCATCGAGGCGCAGATCGCATCCGCCTTTTCGATCGACCTCGGCCTGTCGACCTCGCGCGCTCCCGCCCCTTGGGGAGACTGCACCTTCGCCGAGAGAGCCTGCATCGATGCGCCTCATGGCGCCCGCGCGGAGATGTCCGAGGGCGGCCCCGAAATCGGCGACGCCATCGTCGACGCGCTCCGCGCCCATGTGGCGGCGCTTCCCGCGCCCGCCTCGACCAGCGCGGGCGGCAGGGGCGCTGCACTCTTCGCGTCGACCGGCTGCGCAACATGCCATGTGCCGGTCCTCCCCGGCCGGGACGGCGCGCCGGTGCGGGCCCTTACCGACCTGCTCCTCCACGACATGGGGCCCGGCCTCGACGGATACTCCGGCGACGGGGAGGCCTCGGGACGGGACTGGCGGACGGCTCCCCTCTGGGGTCTCGGGCAGAACGAGGCCAAGGGACTTCTTCACGACGGCAGCGCGGCCACGATTGCCGAGGCTATCGACCGGCACGGTGGAGAGGCCGAACGGGCCCGCGACCGGTACCGCGCTCTGTCAGCCCGCGACAGCGCAGCGCTTCTCGCCTATCTCGCCAGCCTCTAGGATCCGGCATGTCCAGAATCCTGCTCCTCCCCGCCGCTCTCGCCGCAGCTACCCTCGCCATCCCGGCACCGCCCGCGAGAGCCGCGGACGACGTGGCCGTCGCGACGCGCGTCGCCGAACAGTTCGCCATCCCACGGTATCGCGCGCTGGCCGATGCGGCGCAGTCGCAGGAGGCGGCCTGGAAGGGCTTCTGCTCGACACGGGCTCCCGGCGGATTCGCCGACCTCCGCGCCGCCTTCGCGAAAACGGCCGACGCGTGGGCGTCCGTCGAGGTGGTGCGCTACGGCCCGATCGCCCAGGATGATCGCTACGAGCGCATGGAGCACTGGCCGGAGCGCAAGAACGCCGTCGGGAAGGGCGTCGCCGCGCTGCTCTTGGGCAGCGGTCCCGACGATCTCGCGCCATCGAAGTTCCGCCAGTCCAGCGTCGCCGTGCAGGGCCTCTCGGCGATGGAACGGCTTCTCTACGACGGCGAGGATCCTTCTGCTGCGCTGACGGCAGCGACGCCGGCAGCCGTGCGCCGCTGCGCAGTCGGCACGGCAATCGCGGGCGGTATCGCGGCTGTCGCGGGCGACACGCTGGCGGGCTGGCAGGGGTCGATGCAGGCGACGCTCAAGGACCCCGGTCAGGCGAAGGAGGCCGTCACCCGCATCGCGACCGACCTGCTGGCCATGCTGCAGGAAACCGACGAGGCAAAGCTGAAGCCGGTCTTCGGAGAGACCGCCGAAGCGGCGAAGCCGACCTCCGCCGAGTACTGGCGATCCGGCCGGAGCGCCCGCACGATCGAACTCAACCTCGCGTCGGTGGCCGAGCTCACCCGCGTCATGATCGGCGGGGCCGAGGGCGCGGATACGGCTGTCGAGACCGCCGACGGCGCAGCCTCCATCGCCGGCAGCATGCCGGCGGATATCGGCCCGACCGCCCAGGACGACAAGGCGCGGCGCCGCATCCAGCTCCTCCTCACGGCCGTGCGGTCAGCGCGGCAGACCGCCTCCATGGTCCTGCCCGCGGCACTCGGCATCACACTGGGGTTCAATTCTCTCGATGGCGATTGACAGGCGTACCCTCGTCGCCGCGCTCGGTTCGGCCGCGGCGCTGTCCCTGATCGGCGGCCGGGCACGGGCGGCAGCGCCGACCGTCTTTGCCGGCGCGCGCATGGATGCGGCGGGCAAGGCCTCGCTCGCCGTGTTCGACGCCGGCGGTGCCGAGATCTTCGCGACCGACCTGCCGGGGCGCGGGCACGACATGGCCCGCTCGCCGGACGGGCAGATGCTGGTCGTCTTCGCCCGCCGGCCCGGGAACTGGGCGGTGGCCGTCGACCGCAACGGCAACGTCCGGCACACCATTCTCTCCGCGCCGGGCCGCCACTTCTTCGGCCATGGCGTGTTCACGCCGGACGGGCGATTGCTGCACGCCACCGAGAACGACTACGACGGCGGCCGGGGCATGGTGGGCGTCTACGACGCCACGGACGGTTTCCGCCGCGTCGGCGAGTTCCAAAGCAATGGCGTCGGGCCGCACGACGTCGCGCGCATGCCGGGGCGCGACCTCATCGCGGTCGCGAACGGGGGAATCCAGACGCACCCGTCCACCGGACGCGACATCCTGAACAAGGACGCGATGGCGCCCAACCTGTCGCTGGTCGATTCGGGCGGGACGGTGCGCGCCAGCTTCGACCTCGGGCCGCGCATGCATCTCTCCAGCATCAGGCACATCGCGGTGGCCGCGGACGGGGCGATCGCGTTCGGCTGCCAGTTCGAAGGAGAGTCGGATGACGCGCCCTCGCTGGTCGGCATCGTGTCTCCGGACGGCGCGGTCCGGCTCTTCGACATCCCGGACGAGGACCTCGCCGCCCTCGCCAACTATGTCGGCGCTGTCGCCTTCGACTGCGATGACCAGGTCGTTGCAGCGGCCTGTCCGCGCGGTGGCCGCGTCGCCTTCTGGAACCGGGAGGGCCGCTATCTCGGGTCCCGTCGCCACCCCGACGGATGCGGCATCGCTGCAGCACCCCCCGAGTCGGGGCTTTTCGTGATCACCTCGGGCAATGCCGGCGTCCGGTTCGTCGCGCCGTCGAAGGCCGATCTCGCCCGCCTCGGCGGCTCGGCGCTCGACCGCTGGGTCTGGGACAATCACCTGCGCGTGGTGTGAAACCGGTCCTCGGGGCCGGCCCCATCCCGCGTCCGCTCGATCCAGCCAAGCTACCGTCTCGTATGACCAACGGGCCGACGGGGCCCGCAGAGGCATCCGGGCGATGGTCTATGTGTCGGTGACAGGGTTTCAGGTGCGCAGCATCTGGCAGCAGCCACGGTTCTGGTGGCTTACCCTGCGCGCCGCCCGGCAGGCCCGGACTGCCCCCGGGAACCTCGCGACCAGCATGCGTGCGGCGGACGGCTTCTACCACACGCTGACCGTCTGGACCGGCAGACAGGCCATGGTCAGCTACCTCAGGGCCGGCGCGCACGGGGATGCCATGCGCGCCTACCGATCGCTGGGCTGGGGCAAGACACTCGGCTTCGAGGCCGACGATCCGCCGGGATGGCCGGAGGCCCTGGCCCGCTGGCGGGCCGAGGCAAGGGCCGTCTAGGCGGCGGCCCTCCTCTCGCGCCCGCTCCGTTCATCCGTCCGGAAGCGGGTCGCGATGGCGTTGAGCCGGTCGATCTGCTCGGTCAGCGCCGTCGCAGCATGTGCGCTCTGCGCAGCGAGCGTGGCGTTTTCATGCGTCATCCCGTCCATCTCGGCCACGGCCTGGCTCATCTCGTCGATGCCGTTCGCCTGTTCGCCGGTCGCCGTACAGATCTCCTGGATCGTACCGGAGACGGTCTGCGCGGACTGGACGATCGCGCCCAGCGCCTCACCCGCGGACCGTGCGAGCTCCATTCCGTTGCCCACCTCGGCGTTGGACAGGCTGATCAGCGAGCCGATGTCCTTCGCCGCAACAGACGAACGCTGGGCGAGGGTGCGCACCTCGGCGGCCACGACGGCGAAGCCCTTGCCCGCCTCCCCTGCCCTGGCCGCCTCCACGGCCGCATTGAGGGCGAGCAGGTTGGTCTGGAACGCAATCTCGTCGATCACGGTGGTGATCTCCGAGATCTTGTGGCTTCCGCCCTCGATCCGCTCCATGGCCTCCACGACATCGCTCACGATCGCACTGCCACGCTCGGCGATGCCGGTGGCCTCACCGGCCATGGTCGCCGCCCGGCCCGAGCCGCGCGCCGTCTCCTTGACCGAGGCGGCCAGCTGCTCCGTCGTGGCAGCAGTCTCCTCGAGCGCCGATGCCTGCTCCACCGTCCGTCGTGACAGGTCGCTGGCCCCCCCGCTGATCTGGCGGGCGGCATCGGACACGTCGCTTGCGGCCGCCTGGATATCGGCCATGGTCCTGGCCAGCTCGTCGATCGTCTGGTTCACCGCGATTTTCATCTCGCCGAACATTCCCCGATAGTCATTGCGCACCCGACGGCTGAGGTCGCCCGCCACGATGGCCTGCAGCGCCGGAAGGAATTCCCCGAAGGCGTTGCGGACCGTCGCGGAGACCTCGTTCAGACCCTCTGCGAGCTGCCGCACGAAGCCGGATTTGCCTTCGACACCGACAGTCAGGGTGAAGTCGCCCGCGGAGGCGGCCTTGACGAGGGTGGCGATCTCCTCCTCGCCGACGATCTCCTCGGTCAGGTCGCGCCAGTCGAGCGTCTGACCGATGCGCTTGCCGGCGTCGATGACCGTCGTCATCGATACCAGCACAGCCCGGCGTGCAATCGTGAGGCGGACCACGCTGCGCATTCCGTCCGTCTGCTCGTCGCCACGCTGGAAGGCGTCGTTGCGCATAAGGCTGTCGATGTCGCTGCCATGGAGCTTGCCGACGTCGAAGCGGGTATCGGAGCGGGTCAGGTCCGGCGTCAGCATCTGCAGCCACGACATGAGGGCGGAGCTCATGAACACGATGCGGCGCTCGGCGTCGCAGATCATCAGCATCTGGGGCGTCCCACGCAGCGTCGCTTCGATGAGCACGCGGGCATCGCTCATGGCCTTGAGCTGCTGAAGCGAACGGGCAATCGCACCGATCTCGTCCCTGCGCGACTGGTCGGGGACAACGGTGTTCCGGTCGCCGGCGGCAAGCCCCCCGATGGCGGAAACCATGCGCACGATAGGACGCGACAGGCTCCCGGAGACGAGCATCGCGGCAAGCCCAGCCGTCACGAGCGCAGCAGCAGCCGCAGCCAGTGAAGCGAGGCGTCCGTTGGCGCTGGACCGTTCGGCGGCATCCCGATTGCTGCGAAGGCTCGCATCGGCGATCCGCTTCACCTCTGCTGTCGCGCTCACCGTAGCGCGGGCGGAAGATTCCAGTTCTGCGAACGCCTTCTGCTCGGCATCGGCAAGCTGCGCCTGTAGAGGGGCGGCATAGTCCACGATCATTTCGAGCTGGTGCGCCGCCGCCTGGAAGGCGTTGCCCCGCTGCTTCTCCAGGATCGCCTCCTTCATCTCCTTGTCCGTGGCTCCGGCGATCTGTGTGACGGCCTTGACGACCTTGGCGTTCAGCTTGCGGTACTGCGCGACGAGTTCGCGGAGCTTGTCGTCGAGCTGGGGAGACAAGGTGTCGAGGAATGCCATGTCGGCCTTCTCGAGTTCCAGCTCAAACGCCACCGGCGCATCGAACCTGACATGCTCCTGGACCTGCTCGAGAAGCCGGGCGAGCCGGACCCGCATCAGGACCGCGAATGTCTCGATCGTGTAGGTGGATGCACCAATGTCAAAGCTGAAGCGGATCCTGCTTTCGTGCGCTGACAAGGCGCCATCCACCGCAGCCGCTACATTGGTCAGGGTATCACCCGCCGCCTTGGCGGCCCGGGAGACCTCGTGGTCACCGTCGGAGGCGATTGAATCCGCCCTTTCCCGGATCGCGGCCAGAACGACGGCCACGTCGGGCCTCGCGAGCGGATCAGGCCTGGTCGAGCGCAGGGACGATTGCACGAGTGCGATCAGCCTGTGGTTGAGCGTCTCGAGTTCAGCGGATGCCTGGAGCACCGGCACGTTGTGGCTGGTGATGTCGTGAAGGTTTTCCACAACCCGGCTCGACGTCAGATACGTGACGGCGAGGGGCGCCATGGCAATGAGAAGGACAAGCAAGAAAGCAGCAGAAAGCTTTCCGCCGATAGAATGGACCGACGACATGGACGCCTCGTTGGCTAATCAGGGAAATAGGCGCCTGTGCACCGGTCAGGGCTTGCGAAGCAAAGTCACGTGCTCGATGACCTCGACGAGCTCTCCCTTCGCCTGGACGAGGGCCTGACGGTCCTTCGTCTGCACGTAGGTCTCGATGTAATCGTGCGCTCGCGCCGGATGCACCACGAGGTCGAGGTAGTTGCGGACGTCGGCGAACTGGTCGAGACTCGACAGCGGGACGCCGGCTGCGTCCCCGGCGGTGCCGTCATCGCCCCAAGCGTCCTCGAGTGCCTCCGGCTTCATGGAGGTCATCTTCGGGGCCTCGGCAACAACGAGTTCCAGTAGCCTGGCCTCGTCGGGATTCGACTTGGCACGGTCGCGGCAGGTCTCGATGCCGATCTGCATGATCTTCTTGAGCCGGTCCTGTGTGGCCCGAGGGTCGGCGAGTTCTCCGGACACGAGTTCCCTGACAGTCATGTGGGCGAGGCTCAAATACCCGTCGAGGTCGGCTGCCCTTGCCTGAATGGCGGTGAACAGGAAGGCGATCGCGGCAGTGGCCTGCATGAAGCGCTTGGACAAAAGAGTTCTCCCGAACAACTTTCCGGCAATGAGAAAGCAGTAGCCGAATTCGATTGCACAATCGTAAACTGCAGAACTTATGACTCTCAGATCTACTCTACTATAGGTTGTATACTTAGTTGTAGTCGATTTTTACGCGCGTGGCGTGACCTGCTCACCCTGTTCCGCGTGGATGATCTCGTCATTGTCGACGAGCCCAGCGAGGGCGCCGAGCCTGACGGGCCGGACAGGCGGCCGCGGGGCGAAGAAGGCGGATGCGTCGAGATCCGCCTTCCCGTTCTCTGCAAGCAACCGGACGGCGAGCGGGCCGCAATAGCGCCCCTGGCAGCGGCCCATGCCGAGCCGTGTCGCACGCTTCAGGCTGCCGATGTCTGAGACGCCAGCGTCGATGGCCTGCTCGATGCTTTCGCGCGTCACTTCCTCGCAGCGGCAGAGGACCGTATCCGGGGGCACGTCTTTCAGGTTGGGACGCGGTGCAGCGAACAGGCGCCAGAGCGCCGTCTGAAAGCGCCGATGCCGCCCAAGGCTTCGCCTTGCGGCGGCCACCTCACCCACGAGCCGCTGCGGTAGCACAGCTCCGGTTTCGGTCGCGGCGACCGCACCGGCGATGATCCCTTCCGCCATGGCGGCGGGTGCCCCGCCAAGCCCGCAGCAGTCGCCGACCGCGAAGATCTCCGGGCGGCCGGCATGCATGTCCGCGTCGCGGGCGGTCACGAGCTGGTCGCGGCCGGCGTCGTAGGTCTGGGGACAGCCCAGCAGGCGAATAAGTTCGCAGGCGGGAAGAAAACCATAGCCGAGGCCGACGACATCGGCTGTGACATTCTTGATCGCCCCGCCGGGTCCGGCCAGCGTCACCGATAATCCTCCCGGCACGGTATCGACTCGCGTCACCACGCTGCCCCACAGCACGGGCACGCCGAGCCTTCGCAGCCCCAGCACTGTGGCGCCTCCGCGGCCGAGCAGCAGCGGCGAGGAGAGCGCCATTCCTGCAAATGCCCCGAACTGCCGGACCGCCGGCGGCTGGGCCGCTTCTGCGACGCCGACGACCTCCGCCCCGGCGCTGGCCAGTTCCAGCGCGACCTGCAGGTTCAGCGGACCGTTGCCCGCCACGAGAATGCGCCGCCCGGGGAGAACGCGGTCGGTCCGCAGGAGAGTCTGGAGAGCGCCGGTCGTCATGACACCCGGCAGCGTCCACCCCGGCACGGGATGGGGACGCTCATAGGCTCCCGTCGCGACGATCAGGCGTTTCGGTTTCAGGCGCACCACCGCTCCGGACTCGGTTGCGGCGAGGAGGCCCAGCCCGGGGTCGAACCCCACCGCCGCAGCGCGAAGAAAGCCTGCGCCGGCCGCGCGTGCCCGGGCGATCAGCCGGCGCCCGGCCGCGAACTGCCCGTCGTCCGGCGTGCCCGGGCGGGAATCGAGCCCGGGACCGGGCTGCTTGAAATACTGCCCGCCCGGCTTGGACCGCTCGTCGAGCACCAGGACGCGGGCGCCCGCCTCTGCCGCGACCGCCGCGGCGGCGAGACCGCCCGCCCCCGCGCCGACCACGAGAATGTCAGGATCCGGCAGGGCGTCGGGATGACCCGGGTGTGCCGGCTCCACCGGTGTGTGAAGCGTGGGCGGAAACACCTGCCGCGCCACGGTCATCGGCCTGTCGACGACGGTCATGCAGGCGTTCAGGTTGGGGCTGCCGTCGATGGTGACGAGGCAGTCCTGGCACACGCCCATGCCGCAGAACAGCCCGCGTCCGGCCCCGCTGCGTGTCTCGCGGAGCACCGTGATGCCATGAGCTGCGAGAGTGGCAGCGAGGCTTTCACCGCGCCGGGCCGCCAGGACGCGACCCTCGAAGGTAACTGCTACCGTCTCGGGCGCCTGCAGCTCCGATCCCGCGGGTCTCACCTGCCGCTCCCCTTCCGGCGCGCCACGAGCAGCAAGGCAAGAATGCGGTCTCGCCACCCGACTCGGTCGGCCCAGTTCTCGAGGGGCAGGCGGGCCCGGCGGTCGGCGACGACCTGGTCGACCACCTCGGGCGTCCAGGGCGGTTCCGCCATGCCGCGCTCGGCGCCCATGCGGGCGTAGGCAGGCAGCATCCGCGCGGCATGGGCCGCGATTCCGCCACGCGTGTTGAGGTCGGATGTCTCGAAGGGACCGATCACCGCCCAGCGCAGGCCGAGCCCGTCGCGCACGATCCGGTCGATCTCGTCGGGCTCCGCCACTCCGTCGGCGACGAGCGCCCAGGCCTCGCGCAGGAGCGCGCCCTGCAGACGGTTGAAGACGAAACCCTCCACCTCGCGGCGGACGACGACAGTGGAGAGGCCGCATGCCTCGAGCAGGGCCTTGGCGCGGCCGGTACAGGCCGGGTCGGTGAAGGGCGCGGGAACGATCTCCGCCAGCCGCAGCAGGGTCGGCGGGTTGCCGGGATGGACGACCAGCATCCTCGCCCGGCCGGGCAGTTCCGACGCGAAGGCCGATGCCGGAAGAAAGGAGGACGAGCTGGCGAGCACCGCGTCCGCCGGCGAGGCCTCGTCCAGCGCGGCGAACAGGCTGGCCTTCAGCGCGACGTCCTCCGGCGCGCATTCCTGCACGTAACTCGCGTCCCGAACGGCATCCTCCATGCGGCTTTCGCCCGTGATCCGCGCGGCTGCCCGCGCGGGATCGCCGTCGAGGAGGCCGGCTTCCGACAGCCTGTGGAGTCCGCCGGTCGCCTCGGCCAGTGCGCGTTCCAGGCGCTCCGGATCGGGATCCGATAGCTTTACGGGGAAGCCGCCAGCCGCGAAGACCGTCGCCCATGCGGTCCCGATCGACCCGGCGCCGACGACGGCGATGGACCCCGAGACGGGCGGCACGGCTTGCGGATGGTCGGCGCTGCGATCTTGCATTCAACAAGTATACGAGAATAATCGCCGTCTGGAATGGCGAAGGAGCGCATCATGGACCTTTCTGAGAAGACCGTCCTGCTCACCGGGGCGTCGAAGGGGATCGGTGCGGCCATCGCCCAGGCGTTGTGCGCGAAGGGCGCCCACGTCATCGCCCACTACGGCGGCGACCGGGCCGGCGCCGAGGAGGCGACCGCCGGTGCGGCGGAAGGGCGCAGGCTGATCGTCGGCGCCGACCTCGCCGACCTCGCCCAGGTCGACCGGCTTTGGGACGAGGCCGTCTCGTGGAGGGGCCGGGTCGATGCCATCGTCAACAATGCCGCGGTCATGGGGATGAAGGGAGGCGTGGAGGACAGCGACGCCGACTGGGATGAAGCCTGGCAGAGCGCCATGGCCGTCAACGTCGCGGCGCCCATGCGCCTCATGCGTCACGCCGCGCGGCACTATCTCGACCGCGATGGCGGCACTGTCGTGACGTTGTCGAGCTGGGCGGCACAGCGTGGCTCCGGCAATCCCGGCATGCTGGCCTACTCGGCCTCGAAGGGGGCCGTGATGGCTGCGACCAAGACCATGGCGCGCAACTACGCCCACCGCGGCATCCTCTGCTACGTCATCGCGCCGGGCGTGGTGCACACCCGGATGTCGGAGGTCGCTGCCGAGGCGATGGGCGGCGCGCAGGCCGTGGCAGCGGGCCTCGCCATGAAGGAGTGGGTGCCGCCGTCCGACATCGGGGAGCTCGTCGCCTTCCTGGTCAGCGGCGCCTGCCGGCATCTCTCCGGCGCGACGCTGGACGTGAACGGCTCGAGCTATATCCGATAGGGCGCGAGCTGAGCCGCCCCCGCGTCCTTGCGAGCGAAGCGGAGCAATCCGGCCTCGTTCGGCTACGGCATTGCTTCGTCGCTCCAATCCTCGCCTGGACGGAGGCTTACTCGGCAGCGTCCTCGTAGGCGGCTTTGCCGTCGATCCGGTCCATCAGCCGGTCGAGCTCGCCGATGACGGCCATCACCTCCTGCACCCGCTTTTCGCCATCCTTGCCCAGCTCGGCGAAGGTGGTTAGCGGCTCGCGCACGTCGCCGACGGGGTAGCCGCAGGCGGCCGAGAGCGCCTTGGAATAGCACTGGTGGCCGTAGGTCGGGTGCCCTTCCTGGATGATGCCGTAGATCTTGTTGATCAGGCGCTCAATCTTCTTGGCCTCCTCGACCCGGCCCTCGACGATGAGGTCGCAGATGCGGGTGGAGGCGCGCGGGATGTAGTTTCCGTATGGGTTTACATAGCCGACGGCGCCGTAGAGGTAGCTCTCCACGATGCGCTGGCCGGCGAAGACGTTCATGACCCCCTCCGTCTCCTCGACGATGTCGTAGACGCGGGCCATCTCCTGGCTCGCCTCCTTGATGTAGCGGATCTGCTCGAAGGAGCGGGTCAGGCGCGCCACGAACTTCGCCGACATGTCGACGTTCGACGTGTACGGGTTGTTGTAGAGCATGATCGGGATCGAGACCTTCTCGCAGATCGCCTTGTAGTAGGCGAAGATCTCGTCCTCGGTGGGGGTGTAGTAGTAGGGCGGGATGATCATCAGCCCGTCCGCGCCCATCTCCTCGGCCTCGCGGCTGTAGCGTACGGCTCGGGGCGTATAGGCGTTCATCGTGCCGACCAGCACGTGCATGCGGCGGTCCACATACTTCACGGTCTCGGAGACGAACTCGGCCCGCTCGTCGTCGGTCAGCGTCAGGAACTCGCCCGTCGTGCCAAGGATGATGATGCCCGGCACCTTGTTGGCGAGTTGCCAGTCGACGAAGCGGCGCCAGGCCTTCAGGTCGATGCGGCTGCGATCTTCCGTGAACGGGGTGATGGTCACGGCGTAGCTGCCGCGGAAGGTCTCGACCATGGGCGCTGTCCTCGCTGGAGGGGGTGTCCGACGCCGCGGCGCGAAACGTGCGAACACTGTGTCGACATGATGCTAGCACCACGTATACAAGCTTTCCAGCCTCGGCCGCCGCACGGAACGCATGTCGGACATCCCCGCCAGGAGTGACCTTCCCTCACGCACTGACGTGCTGATCGTGGGCGGCGGCCTGGCCGGCTGCTGCGCGGCCTGGATGCTCGCGCGGGCCGGGGTCGAGGTGGTTCTCGTCGAGGCCAGGGGCCTCAACACGCTCGCATCCGGCTCCAATGCCGGCAGCTTGCATGCGCAGATCCCGCACGCCGAGTTCCATCAGCTCGGCGAGGACTGGGCCCGGTTCTACGCGCCCATGGTGTCGCTCCTCATCGACTCGCTCGCCCTGTGGCGCACGCTCGGTGAGGAGATGGGCGCCGACCTCGGCGTGCATTTCGGCGGCGCGCTCGCCGTCGCCGAGACGGAAGCGCAGATGCGGGCGCTGGAGACGAAGACTGCGCTGGAACGCGTGCAGGGCCTCGACATCCGCGTGATCGGCCGTGACGAGCTTCGCGCGCTCGCTCCCTATGTCGACCCCCGCATGGTGGGCGGAACGTTCTGCCCGCAGGAGGGAAAGGCCGACCCGCTGGTCGCGACACCCGCGCTGGCCCGCGCCGCGCAGAAACTCGGTGCGCGGATCGTCCAGCGAACCGCCCTGACGGGGTTGCAGCGGGACGGCCAGGGATATTCGGCGCAGACGTCCGCCGGGACGATCCGGGCGTCCCGGGTGGTGAACGCCGCCGGCGCCCAGGCGGCGGAGGTCGCCGCGATGCTGGGGCTCACCTTCGCCATCGACGGCTTCGCCATCCAGGTCTCGGTCACCGAGCCGGTGGCGCCTCTCATTCCGCACCTCGTCTATCACGCCGGGGGCAAGCTCAGCCTCAAGCAGGCCAAGGCGGGCGGCTTCCTCATCGGCGGCGGGTGGCCGGGTCGGCGCCTGCCCGACGGACGCACCGAGGTCGACCAGGACTCGCTGCGCGCCAATCTTGCGCGCGCCATCGGCGTGGTCCCGGCGCTGGCCCATGTGCACCTGCTGCGGACATGGGTCGCGACGGTCAACGGAACGGCGGACTGGAGCCCGGTGCTCGGCGAGGTCCCCGGCATGCCCGGCTTCCACATGCTCGTTTTCCCCTGGCTCGGCTTCAGCGCCGGACCGGGCGCGGCTCGGGTCGTCACCGACCAGCTTCTCGGCCGGAGCCGGGAGCGGGGCTTCGAGCGCTTCCTGCTCGCCGCCTGAGCGGGCAGCGGCGTTCCGGGATCGGTGCGGCGCTTGCGGCGCTCCCGAACTCGGCTATCACACCAAGAGGAACAAGGGCCGGCGGAGACCGATCATCTTGCCCAGAGAGAGCGCCAAGACAGCGGTGCAGCGCCGCGCAGCCCGGGTTGCGTCCAAGGGCGATCCGCTGGCCTCACCGGCCGCGCGGGAGGCAAAGCCCGCCATCGTGAAGCCCAAGCGCGCCGGCTCGGCGAAGCGCCCGCGCGGCACCGGCGCGAACTTCGTCTATGAGAGCCTGAAGGCGAAGATCCTCAATCTCGAGCTCAAGCCGGGCACGCTGCTCGACGAGACCGAGCTCAGCCGGCAGTTCAACCTGTCGCGGTCCCCGGTGCGCGAGGCGCTGATCCGGCTCTCGGCGGAGGGCTTGGTCGACACGCCGCGCAATCGCACCTCGATGGTGTCGCAGTTCGATTTCTCGACCCTGCCCGCCTATTTCGACGCGATGCAGCTGCTCTACCGGCTGAGCACGCGCCTTGCCGCGCTGAACACCAGCCCGGCGCAGGTGGCAGTCCTCAAGGACATCGAGAAGAAGCTGGAGGTCGCACACGAGCGCATGGACGTGCTCGGTGTCGTGAGCCTCAACCGGGAGTTTCACGGCAAGATCGCCGCGATGGGAGGAAATCCTTTCGTCGCCAGCTGGATGAAGGGCCTGCTCGACCAGGGCCAGCGCGTGCTGCGCTTCTACATGCTCCACTATGGCGACCGCGTGCCCCTGCCGAAGCTCAACATGCACCACGCCATGATCGCCGCGATCGAGAAGGGCGACGCCGAGGCTGCCGAGGAAGCAGGCCGCGCCGACGCCCAGAACCTCATCGGAGAGGTCCTGCAGATCCTCTCGGAACGGCCCACGACGAAGCTGGCACTGGACTGAGCGGGACCGCGGGTCTCCGGACCCGCCATTGCCCGGTTCGAAAAAGCGCGTCTGAAGACGCGCGGTCCAAGGCGCCGGACCGCGGGTCTTCAGACCCGCACGGCTGTGTTTCGGGCCAAAGCGCGCGCGTCTCCGCAAGGAGCGCAGGCCCTCATCCCCTGAGTTCAGCCCTGATGCGCTTCGGCAAGCTCGCCCAAACCAGCTCGTAGCTGCGCCGGAGATAGAGCTTCAGGTCGTCGTCGCCCATGCTCTCGTCGGAGAAGCGCTGGATCCAGCGGATCCCGCGCGAGGCGAGATAGGGGGCGGGCCGAAGCCCCGGCTGGGTCTTCAGGATGTCGAAGCTCATCGGTGTCGGCTTGAAGGTGATACCGGCATGCTTGTCGTCACCTGCCCACATCACCGCGAACAGCTTGCCCCCGACCTTCCAGACGTCGGCCCCGCCCCACTGCACCACGTGGGTGGCATGAGGCAGGGCCGCGCAAAAGGCGTTGAACTGTTCCGGCGTCATGCGGTGGCGTGTCCTCCCACGGACCGCAGGTCTACAGACCCGCTCTGCACAAGACACGCGCTCCGCCGCTCAATGCCTGAGGATCTTGCCGAAGAACTCCCGGGCCCGGTCCGTCGTGGGGCCATCGATGATCTCGCGGGGCGAGCCGACCTCTACCACCTGGCCCTTGTCCATCATCACGAGCTTGCTCGAGACCTCTTTCACGAAGGCCATCTCGTGGCTGACGATGAGCATGGTCATGCCCTCGGCGGCGAGGCCGCGGATGGCGTCCAGAACCTCGTTGACGAGTTCCGGGTCGAGGGCGGACGTCACCTCGTCGAGCAGCAGGATCTCGGGCTTCAGGGCCAGCGCGCGGGCGATGGCGACGCGCTGCTGCTGGCCGCCGGAGAGCTGGTCGGGGTAGGCGGCGTGCTTCTCGGCGAGTCCCATGCGGCGCAGGATCGTCTTGGCGTCCTCCTCGACCTCGCGGCGCTGTCGCTTGCGGATCTCGACCGGCGCGATGGTGACGTTGCGCAGCACGCTCATGTTCTGGAACAAATTGTACTGCTGGAACACGATGGCCATGCGGTCGCGGGCGCGGCGCAGGCTCGCCTTGCTGGCGTAGTCGATCGGCTCGCCGGCCACGCTGACCTTGCCGGAGGACGGCGCTGTCAGGCCCATCAGGACGCGCAGCAGCGTCGACTTGCCGGATCCCGATGGGCCGACGAGGGACACGACCTCGCCTTTCTCCACGGAAAGCGAGACGTCGCGGAGCACGGGGACCGTGCCGTAGCTGGCGTTAAGCCCGGCGATGGTGAGATGGGGCAAGGCGTCTCTCCAGCCACAGACCGAAGCGGCTCAGGGGATAGGACATCACGAAGTACAGGAGGGCGATGGTGCCGAACACGAGCAGGCCGGAAAAGCCCATGTTGTTCAGCTCCTTGCCCCGGAAGGTGAGCTCGAAGACGCCGACCTGCGAGACCAGCGACGTATCCTTGATGAAGCTCACCGCAAAGGCGACGGCCGGCGGCAGTATCACCGGCCAGGCCTGCGGCAGCACGACCTTCGTCATGGTCTGCCAGCGGGTGAAGTTCATGGCGACGGCAGCCTCCATCTGCTGGCGAGGCACTGATTCGACGCCGCCGCGAATGATGTCCGCCGTGTAGGCCGTCGCGTAGATGGTGATGGCGATGACCGCGATGCCGAAGAGCGAGACGTCGCCGAGCAGGGCGGACACCAGGAACAGCACGAGGTAGGTGACGACAAGGAACGGGATGCGCCGGAAGATCTCGACATAGGCCACCGCCACGATCCGCAGCGGCGTCGCCCACAGCCCGGGCGTCTGCCTGAGATAGACGACGAGGAAACCGAGCAGGAATCCGAGGACGGTGCCGATCAGGGTCATGGTCAGCGTCGTGCCCATCGCCTCGGCGAGCAGCCTGACGTTGGGTCCGCTGAAGAAGCGCGGGATTTCTCGGGCGAGGCGCTCCAGCATCAGAAGATCTTCGCCTGCACGCGAAAGGCCCAGCGGCCGAGGAGAGCGAGCGAGACGCTCGCGACGAAGGTCAGCACCACGTAGATCGCGGCCACGATGATGAACATCTCCAGCCAGCGGTAATTCTCGGTGGCGAGCGTGATGGCCTCGCCGGTGAGTTCATTGACGCCCACGACGGCGCCGATGGAGGTGCCCATCACCAGCACGACGATGAAGAAGTTCGCCAAAGCGGGGTAGATCGTCTTGGCGATGTGCGGCACCACGATGTGGCGGATCTGCTGCAGGCGCGAGAAGCCCAGGGTCTCGGACGCCTCCATCTCGGTGGGACGCACGGAGATGAAGCCCGCCCGCATGATTTCTGTGAGGTACGCCCCGGCGTTCAGCGTGAGCCCGATGAGCACGCAGGTGAACGAGTCCCAGCGGATCCCCACTTCGGGCAGCCCGAAATACAGGAAGTAGATCTGGATCAGCGCCGGCGTGTTGGTGAAGAACACCACGTAGACGCCCGCCAGCCTCTTCAGGATCGGGCCGCCAAAGGTCTTCAGGGCCGCGAAGAGGAGGCCGAGCAGGGCGCCGCCCCAGAAGGCGAGCAGGCCGAGCTGGAAGGTGACCACGGCCCCCTGCAACAGCTGCGGCAGGCTCTGGAGCGCGACGCCGAACTGGAAGGTGTAGTTCATCCGCCTCCGCCCTCGGATCCGCGTGCGATTGCCGTTGAAATGTCATGCCCGGCGGACTGTGGAGCCGCACGCCGGGAATGGAAGGATCGACAGGCGCAGGCTCTGCGTGCGGGCTGTCTAAAGCGCATCTGCGGGGCGGAGCGGACAGGCAATCCAGGATCGTCGCCGGACAAGGCGATCACTCCTGGATTGCTTCGCTACGCTCGCAAGGACGGACTAGCCTTCGACCTGGTCCGGTCGAAGCCCGTTCTCAGAAGTACGGGTTCGGGACGATCTTCACGAGCATCGGAGCGCCGTACCACTTCTCCCAGCGCTCGTTCACGAAGTTGGACGAGTGCATGTTGTACAGCGCGATGTTCAGGAGGTCGCGCAGAGGGTAGTTGCCGCGCTGCACGCCGATCGCGTCGTAGGAGACGTCGATCGGGTCCGGCAGGACCTTCCACTTGATGTCCGGATAGTTCTTCGTCTGCGCCATGAAGAAGTCGATGTTCTCGACGATGGCGTCGGCACGGCCCTGCCCGACGAGGCGGACGGTGTCGGCGATCGTGTCGACGAGCTCGAGCTTGGCCTTGGGCAGCTGCTGCTTCAGCCAGTCGACCGACCAGTTGCCGCGCATGTTGGCCAGCGTGTACTTGCCGTCGTCGAGATCCTTCCAGCTCTTGATGTCGACCTTGTCGGTCGTCAGCACTGCCAGCACCTCGGTATGCAGCGGAACCGTGTACTCGATGAGCTTGGCGCGCTCGGAGTTGCGCGTCAGCGCGCCGAGCGAAATGTCGATCTTGTCGGCGACGAGGAAGGGCACGCGCTGGGGCGTCTCGGTGGGCACCCACTCGACCTTGATCTTCATCGTTTCGGCGATCTTGTTGCCGACGTCGATGTCGAAGCCTTCCCACTCGCCGTTCGCGTTACGCGAGCTGTTGGGCGGGAAGTTCGGGTTGATGCCGATCCGGATCACGCCCTGCTTGACGATGTCGTCGAGCGAACGCGCCTCCGCGATACCGAGCATCGCGCCCGCGGCGATCACCACGGCCGCACAGCGCACAAGCAATCTTCTCACCATGCTCATCTCCCCTCGCCAGCGCTCGAAGGCAGGCGCGCCTTGCGCCCTCGCGGCCCCGTCTCGCGTCGCGACCGCGGCCGTCCTTGCATCCTCGAGCGGAGCCATCGTCATCCGCGGATGGCGCGCGGTCAATAGCATACTGCGTGTATGCAAGTTTGATCGCGTGCCGTTTTGCGCGGCTCAGGTGTTGCCCGCGTGCTTGCGCCGGTACGCCCGCCAGGTCGTCGCCCAGTCCTTCGGCTCGGCCAGCCAGGCTCCATCGAGCTTGGGGATGGGCTGGCGGTGCGGCCCGTCGCGGACGAGCGCCGGATCGGCGTAGGATTCCTCGACGATCGCGGCAAGCGCGTCGATCCAGGCGTCGATGTCCTCCTTGCCGTACATCTCGCCCGCCTCGGGCGTAAAGGGCTCGGGAACGACCCAGGGCTCGTGGCTCATCCAGTACGGGTCGATGCCGTAGTCGGCCATGCGGTTGGCCACCTCGACGGTGCCGATGCCGGTGTCCTCCTTCAGAGGGCCGAGGCCCCACCGGGTCATCTCCATGCGCCAGCCCTTCAGGTGCGGGTGGGACTTCTGCAATCCTCTCAACCGTGAGAGCCGGGCGTCCATGTAGTTGTTGGCGAGCACGGAGATGTCCGAGCCCTCCTGGATGCCTTCGGCCCCCATTGCCCGTGCCCAGGCATAGGCGCGCAGCACCTGCGGGACGTTGCCCCAGAACTCCCGGACCTTGCCGCAGGAGAGCGGCCGGTCCTGGTCGAGCCGGTAAGTGCCTCCCTCCTCCGCGACCAGAGGCGTCGGCAGATAGGGCGCCAGTTCCGCCGAGCAACCATAGGCGCCGACGGCCGGACCGCCGCCGCCCTTCGGAGACCCGAAGGTCTTGTGCAGCATGTACATGCAGGCGTCGAACCCGAGTTCGCGGGCGCGGATCTTGCCCATCACGCCGTTAAAGTTGGCGTGGTCGTAGAAGCAAAGCCCGCCGACGTCGTGGACGGCCTCCACCCACTCCCGGATCCGGGGATTGTAGAGGCCCATGTCGTCGGGATTGTTGATCATCAGGGCCGCGGTGCGCGGGCCGATGGCGGCGCGCAACGCGTCGAGGGACGGAAGCCCGTCCTCCTCCAGCATCAGTGTCACCACCTTGAACCCGGCGGCAGCCGCCGTAGCGGCATTGCAGGGATGAGCCTGGATGGAGGTGACGATCTCGTCGCGGACGCCGATCTCGTCGCGGTGCTGCAACCAGGCGCGCGTCACCGCGCAATGTGTGTAGGCAGCGTCGGCCCCGCCGCCGGCCTGGAACACGAACCTGTCCATCCCCGACAGTTCGCGCAGGATGAGGTCGAACCGGTGGATGACCTCCAGGATGCCCTGCAGCGTGTCCTGCGGCTGGTAGGGGTGGATCTCCGCCACCTCCGGACGCTGGGCGACGGCCTCGCTGACGCGGGCATTGTATTTCATCGTGCAGGTGCCGAAGAGGCTGACATTCATCATCCCCTGCGTCTCCTGCGAGAGGTGCAGGTAATGCCGCTGCACCTCCGGCTCCGTCATCTCGGGAAGTGCGGGCGCGTTGCGTCGCAGCATGGCCGGGGCGACCAGGGCGGCGGGATCGCCGACCGTCTCCTCGACCCCCGCCTCGGGCGCCGGAAACACCTGCCCGCGCCGCCCGGGATGACCGAGCTGCATGACCAGCGGCTCGTCCCAGCGCGCGGCATGGTAGTCGCGCCCCCCGGCGGTGTTTGCCTGCGCGGCGATACCGGCGTTCTTCGGATGCTCGTTCATGCCGCGCCTCCCTCGATCACCGCCTTGCGGAAAGCCTCGACGAGCCGGTCAATGTCGTCCTTCGTATGGATCTCGGTGACGCACCACAGCCCCACCTGGCCCCATTCCGGGAACTCCGCCGAGACGTCCTTGCCGCCGAAGATCCGGTGTGGCCGGAGCCGGCGGCTGACCTCGGCCATGGTGAGGCCGGTCCCCGTGACGTCGACCAGGAACTCCTTGAAGAACCCGCAGGGGTGGACGATGCGCACGCCCGGGATCTCGCCGAGCCGGCTCGCGGCGTAGTGCGCCCGCGCGAGGATGAGCTCGCCCACTTCACGGAATCCCTGTGGACCCAGCAGCGCCATGTAGACGGCGTTGGCGATGGCCCAGAGATAGACGGAGTTGCCCGTCCAGTCCTTGCCGTGCTCGCGCATGCCGTAGGAGGTCTGGTGGCCGTTGGCGAGGTTGAAGCCGAAGCGCCCGGGCCGTGCGGTCTGGGCGATGCCGATCAGGAAGCCGTTGTACTCCGCCACGAACGCTTCGCCGTCGCGCGAGGCGACGTATCCGCCAGCGCCGCCGCCGCAGTTCATGTGGACGCCGAGCGGTTGCGTGGGTCCGACAGCGATGTCGGCGCCCCAGTCGCCGGGAGGGCGCAACACGCCAAGCGAGATCGGATCGCACCCGGCGATGACGAGCGCCCCGGCGGCACGCGCCATGGACGCGATCTCGGCTGCCCTCGCCTCGATGATCCCGACATAGGACGGCGTCTCGAGATAGAGCGCGGCTACGTCCGGCCCGAGCAGGGCCTGCAGGGCTGCGAGATCCAGGAACCCGGTCGCCGGCTCATGGGGCACGGTGACGATCTCGATGTGGCCGTGCATGCCGTCCGGCTCGCAATAGGTGCGCAGCACCGCCATGCGTTCGGGGTCCATGATGGCCGGCACGACGACCTTGCGCCGCCCGGTGATGCGGGCCGCCATGCGCGCGGCATGGCCGATGGCGCAGCCCCAGGAATAGACGGGCAGGCCGACGACATCGAGTTCGAGAAGCTCCCCGAGCTGGCTGGCATACTCGAACCAGGCCTGGTTGCGGCCATGGTCGGACTGGGGCGAGCCCCAGACATTGGTGGTGAACTCGGTGCGCCCGACGATCTCGTCGCAGACGGCGGGAACGTGATGCTGCCAGACGCCTGCACCGAGAAAATTCAGGTTCTGCTCGCAGGTCTCGTTCCGCGCGAGCAGCTGGAGGAGGTGCCGCTTCAGCTCCGCCTCGGACCGCAGGGCGGGCGGAAGATCCAGCGGACGTTTCAGCCGGTGGCCGGCCGGGATCTGTTCGAACAGCTCCGCGATGCTGCCGGCGCCGATCTCGGCCAGCATGGCCTCCTTCAGCGCCGGGACGGAGTTGGCCATCCAGGGGTGGGCGGTCGATCGGTTCGCGGTCACCGGACCCTCGTCATGCATGTGGTCGACAGCGGAAGTTTGGCATCCGCTCCGCTTGGACACAACGTGTCTACACGTTCAGGCGGCCATCAGGCGCATCATGCAGCTCTCGCCGGGACCCGTGACCACCCGCAAATATCCGGCGAGCTCGAGATCCAGACCAGGGTCGCCCGTGTCGACGAGCAGCCAGGGATCGGGGAGCAGCGCGAGCTTGCGGCGGCCGGCGAGGATCGTCAGCCCGGTCCGCCCTGCCCGGCGCACGATCTCGGGTCCGATGGGCTGGTTTCCGCGCCCGAAGACGAAGCCCTGCCCGCCGGTGACGCCGACGACGATTCGCAGCGGCAGCCCCTCCACGCAGGATGCCAGATGGTCGCGCGACACGTCCGCCGCGAGCAGCGCTCCGTCGAGGACCACATCCACCCCGAGGAGGGTGCCGCCGACGCCCAGGGCGGCGCAGACGGCCTTCGCCGCCGTGCCCGGGCCGATGACGACGGCCGTGCCGGGCTCCAGCGCCGCCGCGACCTCGCGGCCTGCTGCCGCCAGTGCCGCATCGTCGTCGCGCGGACGCCCGGCCTTGGGATGCTGAAACCCGTCCCGCACGGCCGGGACCCGCGCATAGCCGAAGAGACGCGGCGACAGGTGCCCTGCCCTCAGCGCATCCTCGTCGATGTCCATCACCTCCACCTGGCGGGTGGCCATGCCGGCCTGCCACGCGGCGAGCAGGCGTCCGGCCGCGGCCGGGCCCGTCGCGAAGACACCGGACTGCATCTTCACCCCGCACGGGATGCCGATCAGCGGAACATCGCCACCGACGGCGGCGAGAATATCGCGCGCGGTACCGTCGCCGCCCGCGAAGACGATCGCGTCGGCTCCGCTTGAGACGGCAGCAACTGCGGCAGCTTGCGTGTCGCGGGCTTCCGAGACGGCGGCAGGATGCCGGTGGACCACCTCCAGCGGCAGCCCCGCCTCCCTCGTGATGTCCTCGCCCATCCCACCGGCGGCGGTCAGCAGGAGCCCCCTCCCCCCCGCCTGCCGAAAGGCGTCCAGCGCCGTCGCGGCCCGGGCGTGGGCAACAGGGTGCGCACCCCGCGACCGGGCGAGCTCGGCCATGCCGGGGCCGTCCGTTCCCTTCAGCCCCGCCGGGCCTCCGAGGCCCGCGACCGGGTTGACGACGAAGGCGATCCTACGCATCGGGCCCGCCCCTCAGCCGAGCAGCGCCTCGGCCTCGATCTCGACCTCGTACTCGCCGACGAGTTGCGCCTGCACCAGCGTGTTCGCCGGGCGGACCGCGCCGAGGTAGCGGCCGTGCACGCGAGCCACTTCCTCCCACCTCGACACGTCGCGCAGAAAGATACGCGTGCGCACCACGTCCTCAAGGCTCCCGCCCAGCGAGGAGAGGCTGGCGGCGATCTTGTCGAGCACGTAGACGGCCTGGGATGCGGCATCGCCGGGGCAGACCACCGCGCCGGCCCCATGCGTCGCCGTGGTGCCGCTGACGAGGATCCTGTCCCCGACCCGGACGGCGCGGGAGTAACCGCACACCGGCTCCCAGATGCTGCCGGTGTCGAGGCGCTGCCGGCCCGGCCGGCCGGGCACCTCCTCGGCGCGGTACACCTTCGGCAGCGCGGCGAGGTGATGGCTGAGGTCGCCGGAGGCGGTGAGGAAGGGTGGGCGGCGATATTCGTCGCCGCAATCGCCTTGTATCGGCGTCGTGGCCGCGAGTGCCTCGTCGAGAACCGCATGGTCCTGCGCATCGAGCGCGAAGGAGAACGTCCGCAGATTGTCCTCCCGGTGCTCGCTCTCCCCCAGCCGCGCGCCGACGATGACGGCCGCCACAGCGGGCTGGTCCAGCACCCAGCGTGTCGCGACGTTGGCGATGGAGACGCCATGCCGCTTCGCCACGCGCGCCGCGGCGCGCAGCACGCCCTGCAGCGCGTCCCATCCGCCGACCTCGCGAATGAACCGGGCGTACTTCATCTTGCTCCAGTCGCCGACGCCTTCGGGCTCCGGCCTGTCGAGCCAGCGCTCGCTGAGAAAGCCGCCTCCGAGCGTGCCGTAGCACAGCAGCCGCACGCCGCTCTGCAGGCAGAACTCGGACATGCGACCGGCCGCCCTCCTGTCGAGCAGCGAGAAGCAGACCTGGTTGGTGACCACCGGCACGCCCCAGCCCCGCACGAGGCGCAGGTGATCCGTATCGAAGTTGGTGAGGCCGATCTCGCCGACCCAGCCCTGATCGCGGAGCCTGCCGATCTCGGCGAGGGCGTCGAGGTAGCCGGGATGCTCGAAGGTCCACCAATGGAACTGGAGCAGGTCGAGCCGGTCCATCGCCATCCGGCGACGGCTGCGGTCGACGCCCGCTTCCACCGCCGCGGCATCCATTACGCCCGGCGACGGGCACCACTTCGTCGCGAAGAAAGGCCGCGCGCCGCCCAGATCCACCGTCCCCGCGGCCCGCCGGCGCTGCAACTCGCCGACGATCTCCTCCGCGCTCCCGTAGTGTTCCGCCATGTCGAAGCCGCTGAAGGACGCGCGCGCATAGGCCGCGAGCTCGGACGAGGCGGCCACCGGATCGACCGTGCTCCCGTCCTTCTCCATGTCCGCGATCTGCCAGAGGCCGGTCAGGATACGAGGGATCTCGAGCCCGTCCGTGAGCCTGTACTTCTGGATCATCTGCCGCCCTTCACCCTGCCGTTCTCGCGTAAGGGTGGAACGAACAGCGGCTCGCAGTCCAGTTCGAACGCGAGGCGAGCGGCGCCTGCACAGAATGCTCGACGCCCAACGTGGACGCTGGAGGCGGCAGGGAAGCCCGGCTGATCAAGAAGATTTTGGCTGGGGGACCTGGATTCGAACCAAGATTAACGGAGTCAGAGTCCGATGGATCTACTCCCATAGCGTTCTGCCTTCTCCCGTCATATTCGTATTTTCAATGACTTAGCGTTTCATCTCTCCTGGCGACATACCCTAATGTTCTGTTGTTTTCCGACCCTCGCAGTGACACGGTTGTGACACGGGCCTTCTGAGGGCCGGAGTCCATTGATCTCGCGATCTCGTGTCACAAGGGGTTGAGCCATGAAGCAGACTGATGTGAACGCCCTCGAACCTGGCCCTCGCCGCATCGTTTGGGATGACAAGGTGAAGGGCCTCGGGATCCGGATCACCGAAGGCGCCGTCACCTACATCGTCGACTTCAAAGTGGGCGCGACGCGGCGGCGGGTGGCGATCGGCGCCGCGTCCCTCTGGACCTTGGACAAGGCACGGCGTCGGGCGGCAGACATCATCCTCGCCGGCCGCGCGGGAGAGGACGCCACAGCTGATGAGCGGAAGGGCATGGAGTCGTTTGCTCAGGTTTGGGAGCGCATGCTCTCGGAGGTCGACGCCCTCAAGCTCTCACCCGCCACGCTGGAGGACTACCGCGACCGCGCGGACAGGCTGATCTTGCCGAAGATCGGGCGGAAGCTCGTCGCCGACGTGAGCGAAGCGGATGTGCAACGCATCGTTGCTGCCACTCCCGGCGAGCGGAACAAGCAATACGTCGTCGCGCTGATCAAGAAGACCATCAACTATGCCGTGTCCGACCGGAAGCTCCCTGTCACCCATCGCAACCCTGCCGCGGGCATCAAGTTCAAGAAGCGGGAGTCAACCGCGCGCGCATTGGAAGTGGAGGAGATCGTCGCCTTCGGCGAGGCTCTCGCAAAGCTGGAGGCCGCTGGCAGCGTGTCGCCTTGGTTGGCAGGCCTCTTCCGGCTCGCGCTCATCTGCGGCCTGAGGCCCGGCGAGGTGCGCACGCTGGAGTGGGAGAACGTCCACGTTGCGCGCGGGAAGATGACGGTGGTCGGCAAGACCGGCCCACGGGAAATCTACCTGAGCAAGCCCGCGATAGAGGTGCTGACCAATCTGCCCCGAGTGCAGGGCCAGCCCTACGTGTTCCCTGGCCGTCGCTTCGGCGAGCCGCTCGTGGGGCTCAACAAGCAGCTGCTACGCGTCCAGGCCGAGGCCGGCGTGGAACGGTTCCGAGTCTACGACCTGCGACATTCGGCGGCGACAGGTGCGCTCGCCTCTGGCGTCGACCTGAGGGCCGTCCAGAGCCTTCTCGGGCACACGGACATCAGGACCACGCAGGGCTATCTGCACGCCTCAGCGAGCAGGAAGAGGGCCGCCGCAGAGGGCGCCGCAGCGTTCGGCGCGAAAGTTATCCACAGGAAGGATTGACAAGAAAAATTGAGGCTAAGTCGCTGACCTGCTTTGTGTATGCATCGATATAGTCGTTGCGCATTCTTCCGCGCATGCGCATATGCCGTTGCGAATACAAATCTGTTGTTGTTAGATGGTCTCCCGTGAACATGATGGGCAGCACTTTCACTTACCGTGAGGTGCTTCCGCCATGTACGGCTCTCCTGACAACCCTCTGTTCGACACCATTGGCGCCGCCAAGTTTCTTGGGCTCCAGAAGAAGACCCTGGAGTTCATGCGCTACCAGCGCAGGGGCCCCAACTTCGTCAAGCTCGGCCGGCTGATCCGCTACCGCCAGTCCGACCTCGAAGCCTACGTCAATTCCAACGTCCAGAACGTGATGAAGCCGGCTCCCATCAGGGGCAAGCGGTGATGGCGGAGATCATCCTCCATCCTGCCGGCGGTGGCAGATACAGCGCCATATGGAGCGGCGCCGTCATCGCCACCGCCAGCGCCGCGATCACGGCCGGCGCTCGGGCTCTCCTGGAGCTCGGCGTCCCGCCTGACGAGGAGCTCATCGCGAGGCACAAGGGCTCCGACATCATCGCCATGCGCGGCACGGTTGGAGGCTTCGCCAAGCTGACGGTGAAGGAGACGCCCAACGGGCCACGTCTGGTGCCGTGGACGCCCTCCGACCGGAATGGCGATTCCGACCGTCCAGATCGACCGACAGCGGCCGAGGAGGCCGAGGGCCGTCCGGCCGATCATCCGCACCCCGCCGATAGGCTGGAGGAGACCATCCCATGACCATCCCCATCGACATCATCGCCCGCCGCACGGCCGCCAGGATCGAGCGCGAGCGGGCCGCCGCGGATCCCTGGCGCAGCGAGGCGATCCTCATCGCAGAGGCCACCAGCGCCGGCCTCGGCCACGACGCCCAGGCGCTGGCCCAGATCGGCGCAAGGGCGGCCGCGATCCTCCTCGCCGAGGCGCGGCAGGCAACGCAGCGGAGGGCAGCATGACGAACGCCGAGCACCTCCTCTCCGCCTGCCGGGCCGCCCTCCTGACGGTCCGCGCCGGCCACAAGATCGGGAGCCCGCGCTTCATGGAGGCCTTCGACACGGCCGGCCGGAAGATCCATCCGGAGGCCCGACGCGAGCCGCACATTGCTCCAGTGATCAAGCGGCTCCGCTCCGCCTTCATATGGTCCTACAGCGACGGGGAACCTCTCCCGCCAGTCACCGTCCAGAACGCTCTCCGCTACCTCCTGCCGCTCTTCGGGATGGAGCTCGTCAAGGCCGCCGCTATGGCGGACGCCACGGCCGAGCTCTTCGCCGAGGCCCAGGGCCTGACGAAGCGGAAGGCGCCCATCGGCGGCTCGGCCAAGGTGGTGCCGTTCCCAACGGTCCACCGTGTCGGGATCATCCGGCGGCTCGCGGACCAGATGGAGAGCGTCACGCCCAAGGGCGCAGAGAACATCCTCCGGGCCCGTCTCGATCGCCTCGCCGAGACCCTCGCCGTCCGAGACATGGATCCGGCCGTCATCGCGGCGGAGGTCCACGCAATGGAGGCGGCCGTTAGGATGGAGCTCGCGCTTCGACGGGGCCGGTCAGGCAATGGGGGCGCCGCATGACCGGGCGCAAGCATGACCAGACCGGACGCTCCACGGCTACGCCACGGGGAAAGCGCGTCCGGAAGAACATCGGACCTCCTGACACACCCTGGCAGGGCTTTTCGGCTGAGATGCTCGGTTCGAAAGCGTGGCAGACCCTATCGCATGTGGGCCGCAGGATCCTGGACGGACTCGTGATCGAGAACATTCACGGCCGCCTGGAGAAGAACGGGCACCTCAAGCGCACCTACGACGATTTCGAGGAGCAGGGTATCGCGCGGAGCTCGATCCGGAAAGGGATCGATGATTGCTGCAAGAACGGGTTCCTCGTCATCGTATCGGAAGGAGGCCGAGGGGAAGGCGGGATCACCATCCCCTCGGTTTATCGGCTCACCTTCGCAGGTACCCTGGAGCAAGGGCCAACGAACGAGTGGAAGACGGTCTCGGCACGGCTAGAGCGGGAAGCTGATACGGCCGAAAGCGAAGACCCACAGGGAAGATATAATAAGGGGTTCGAAAATCGAACCAGCAAAACGTCCCGCGAGAGGAAAGCGGGATGAGCAAAATCAACCACTTGCAGGTGTGTCTTTCCTGCCGCAGTTCGTTTTTCGAACTGGAACCTAGTTCAGAAAACGTACTAGGTCCGGCGCCCTCAGGAGGGCTCGCAACAGCCCTTCCCCGGTGGCGGATCCGCCACCGGACCAGGCTCCTCGGACAAGGGAGGGCCGCGGCATGAGCAGGCGCCCTCCCCTCACACCAGAGCAAAAGCGCGAGCGCGACCGCCAGTGCCTGCAACGCCGTCGACGTGCCGCCGGTGCAATCCCTCTGGAGCTCTGGCGCGCGAACAGCCTGAGGGCAATCAAGCCGTGGCTCAAGCTCGGGCTCTCGGAGCGTCAATGGTACGCGCGAGGCCAGCCCATGCGGGACGTTCTCGCACCCAACACACCCAGACGCGGCGAGCGGCTTCGGCCGCGGGCAGACCAGAGCGGAGAGCAATCATGACGTTCGCAGAGAAGCCGGACACCCGGCAAGATCCCATGGTCGAGTACGCCCGCCGGCAGGTGCTTGCCGACGCACCTTGGGCAGCACAGTACTTTGACCCCGCTTTCGCGGGCGACGAAGAGGCTGCGCGCTTCCTGGTCACGGCTGCCCAGAACCATCATCGCGGCTTGCTCGCGGTTGTGGCCTACTTCGCCAGGATGCCGGCGCCAGTCTTGCGGGCGATCGTCTCGACAGCCTGGGGCCATGATCATCGTTATCTGATGCAGGCGGCGGGCGAGCGCGTGTCGCTCGTGCGCAGCGTGCTGAAAGCGGCTGAGGTGCCGATCCCGGATCTGCCGGAAACCATCACGGTCTATCGTGGTGGGCTCGGCGACGACCCTCGCCTTCTTGTCCGGGGGCTCTCCTGGACGCTCTCCTTTGAGGTGGCGGCGTGGTTCGCGCATCGGTTCGCCGGCAAGCACCGGCCGCTCGTCATCTCCGCCGAGATGCCGCGGGCGAGCGTGATCTACTTCTGCGACGGCCGCAGCGAGCAGGAGGTGGTGTTCAATCGCGCACCGAGGAGATGGACGCATATCCCGGCGGGTGCTGCCACGCAGGCCGCGCACGACAAGTACGAGCGCGAGAAGCGCGAGGCGATGATGGCGGAGTTGGCCTCGTACAAACGACGCGACGAGGTCGACCTCTGTGCGGTGCTGCCGCTATGACCGCCTCAAAGTGCCCCAGGCTGGGGCACTTTCCTGCCCACGCATATGCGCGCTTATGCGTTTGATATTGCTAGCGTTTTTCGCGGGACTCCGAGCGCGGACGGTGGCAGGATCAACTTGGGAATTTCCCAAGTCGAGGAGACGAGACCGTGATCATCATCAGCACCCGCACCACGCCCGACGAACAGCTGTGCAGCATCGCCTATGCGATCGAAGAGCTCGCCGAGCGCCACGCCGACGCACCAGGCATGACGGCAGAGGCGGACCGCCTGAAGGCTCTGGCGCTCGGATTGATCAAGGCCGCCGAGAGGCTCGACGACGCCCGCGACGGCGGCCCCACGACCCTCAGGGCAGCCCCACAGACCGGTGCAATCTGCACCGGTATCGGCGCCACATAGGATCCGCAGCGGCCTGCCAAGCAACGGCAGCCCGTGCTGCTCGTGCTCGCCCACAAGCACCTAAACTTATTCCACCGTTACTCCCCAAACTTGTTCGGCTGCGGCCTAGTTGGGGATGTATGCGCGAGGCTTGCCAAGGCTCTGGCTACCAGTCGAAGTTTGCCCGGCGTCAGATATCATCAGCGACCGTCAAAGCGGATTTCGCCTTTTCCCTAATATAGGAATTTCACCGACCCCATCGGTCCTCTCTTATCCGCAGATCTTTTTAAGTCGAAGGGGCCATCCCCACTGCTTCATTGTACTTTACTCGGATGTCTTCGCACTACACTAGATATACTTACTTTGATTACGCTGAATTACATCTAAAGATACTTTGCTTTTGCTCTCTCAAGTCGCCTTCCTCTTCCTACGTCGTCCGACGTGGCGGCCCTGCGTGACAGGGCTTAGCCCCTCCCCTCCGACCCGGTGGAACACGGGTCTAGGGCGGGAGGCGGAGGCAGGAAGCGGAGAAGGGAGGCGGCCCGGTGGAACACGGGTCCAGCCTCCGGAGCGAGAGGACAGGGCGGGCCGATGGAACGGATTGCGGAGTTGATGGAGACCGGGAGGCGCGCCCTGCATGCAGGGCGGACGCGTCTCGCTATCCGTTGCTTCAGCCGTGCCCTGTCCCTCGCTAACCGCCATTGCTGGAGCGCACGGGGACGCATTCTTGCGGCCCTCTCTTTCGCCCGTCGCCAGCTGGTGGCGCGTGCTTCTGCGGCGGCCCGGCAGGTTCCGGCCCTTGTCGCCAGTGTGGCGGCCCGGGTTGCGGCCCGGCAGGTTCCCGCCTCTTCCGTTCCCGCCGCTCCGGTCCGGTCCGCCGCTGCGGCCGAAGTGCAGCACGCCGTTGTGCAGCATGCCGCTCCGGCCGTTGCCGGTCCGGCCCTCTCCTCTGAGGCGGCACGGTCCGCTTCCTTCCTCTCCCGGGCGGCCCGCTCCGCCGGCGCCCTCCTCTCCCGCATGTGCGCTGCGACGGTTGCCCGGTTCCGGGCGGCCCTCGGAACGCACGGTGCGTTCCCGCCTGGCATGCCCGGGCGCACTCTCGGAGAGGACTCCCATGACGACGATTCCGCAGGAAACTCGCAAGGTCCGCCGGGCCGTGCGCGAAGAACGGCGCCGCTTGACGCGGTCCGCCCGTCGCATCCGCATCGCTGAAAAGCACGCGTTCCTCAACGCGTGACCGGGAGGGCTTGACCATGAATCCGTCCGCTATCGCTCGACTTCAGGGCTTTGCGCTCCGCCGACTCCAGCTGGCCACGTGCGAGCACGAGTCCGTGCTTCTCCGCCACGCGTTGCGCTGCATTCGCCTCGCCAGCACGGCCGTTCGCCATGGCGACTCCCGGGAGGCGGCCCGGCTTCTCGCCTGAGCTGTCGGCTCCGCCCGGGCCGCAAACGGGGAGTCCATGGCGTGACCGCGCGTGACCTCTTCCGGGCCGCCTTCGATGCGGCGGCCCTCCTCCTCTTCCTCACGGCCGTGCTTGTCGCGGCCCTCGCACTCAACCCTTGAAACCATGCCCGGCTTGCCCGGGCACACACTGGAGACTGTCACCATGTCGATGCATGTTCCCTCCCGGTCCGTTCTCGCCTCCCGTGCCATGCTTTGCGGACTCACAATCCGGCAATGGTCCGCTCGTCGCCTTGACCGCAAGGTTACTGACGAGGTCAACGCCTCGCACGGCGCCGCAGCGGATGCGGGCCGCTACAATAAGGCGCTTGTGGCCAAAGACGCGTTGGCGGGAATCGTCACGGCCGCCAATGCGGCCCGTTCGCTCCACTATGCCCGGACTCTCCCGTGGCTTGACGAGGGCGCCCGCATCCTCCCGGCTGCCGGATTCGAGGCGTACAGCAACGCCATGCGTGACCTCCGCCACGCATTCGAGGCTGCCGTCGCGGCGTTCGTTGCGGCTTATCCGTCCTATGTGGACGATGCTCGAGTCCGCCTCAATGGCATGTTTGATCCGGCGGACTATCCGGAAGCCTCCGAGATAGCGGACCGTTTCGCGTTCGGAGTGCGCATTCTCCCGGTTCCGGATGCGGCGGACTTCCGGGTTGATTTGGCGGACGCGCAAGCGGCGGAGATTCGGGCCGCCATCGAGTCCGCCGCACGGGACGCACTCGCCAACGCCACGCGCGACGCATGGCAACGCGTTGCAGAGGTGACGGGCCGGATGGTTGAGAGGTTGAACGCGTTCAAGCCGGGCGGCCCGAACGGACGGGCGGAGAACGTGTTTCGCGACTCCCTTGTCGAGAACGTCCGGGAGCTTGCGAGCATCCTCCCGGGCTTGAACCTCACGAACGATCCGGCCCTTGCACGTATCGCCGAACGGATGGAGTCCGACCTTTGCCAGCACGATGCGGCGGACTTGCGCGACTCCGACGCACTGCGCCGCGACACTGCGAAAGCGGCTGCGGCGATCCTAGCTGAGGTTTCAGACTTCCTGGCCTAGCGGCGGCCCGTTCCGCCTCCCGTGCCACATGGTGCGGGAGGCGTGGCGGACCGCTAGTCGGCGGCCCTCAACGGCCCGGCATGCCCGGGCGCACTCTGGAGACTCGACCATGGCCACGTTTTCAACAGTCCGCTCCGATATCGAATCCTGCATTGATGCTGGCATTCCCGTCATGCTTTGGGGGGCGCCCGGAGTCGGCAAATCTGACCTTATGCGCGCCATCGCTGCGGGCCGCAGCCTCCCCTTGATTGACTGGCGAGCGAACCTGCGGGAGCCGGTCGACTTGCGCGGACTCCCGGCTCCGGACATGGCGGCCCGTCGCACGGTATGGTTGCAGCCGGAGGATTTGCCGGACGCCACGCGCGACGGTCCGGAGGGAATTTTCTTCATTGACGGGATAGTCAATGCGGCGCCGTCCATGCAGGCGGCCCTTTACGGACTCGTGCTTGACGGTCGACTCGGCGATTACGTCAAGCCGGCCGGCTGGCATATCGTGGCGGCTGGCAACCGCATGGCGGACCGCTCCAGTGCGGGCCGCATGCCGCTCGCACTGGCAAACCGTTTCGCTCATTTCACACTGGACGCTGATCCGGATGCATGGCGCGCGTGGGCGGAGGGCGCCGGAGTCCATCCGCTTGTCGTGGCCTTCATGGGTTTCCGCCCGAATCTGTTGCATGTCATGCCCGGGCCGGACGCCATGGCGTTCCCCTCTCCCCGTTCGTGGGAACGCGTGTCCCGTATCGCCAACGCTCCGGAAGGCGCCCTGTATCGCCTTGCAGCTGCAATCGTGGGAGAGGGCGCGGCGGCGGAGTTCCAGGCATTCGCCAAAGCATGGCGCAACCTGCCATCGCTGGCGACAATCGTGGCGGAGCCGGACTCCGCTCCGGTCCCGTCCGATCCGGCTGCGGTCTATGCCGTCGCCTCCCTTCTCTCGCGCAAGGCGGACCGGATCAATCTCCCGGCAATCGTTCGCTATGCGGAACGCCTCGGCGGAGACTATGAGCGTTTCGTTGTGACGGATGCGGCCCGTCGCGACAACGGACTCAAGTCAACCGGCGCCTATGTGGCGTGGGCGGCCCGCAATGCCGACTCCATGATCTGAGGGGAGCCGCGACCATGGCAAACGCTAAAGCCCTGCAACGCCTCAATCGGGCCCGGACCGCTCTAATCATGGACGTGCGCCATGGGTTCTATGGCGCCCTTGCATTGCAAATGCCGTTCGTTGAGCGGCCCTCAATCGAAACGATGGCAACGGACGGGCGGAGCCTCTTCCACAATCCGGAGTTTGTGCTTTCGCTTTCGGAGCCGGTTCTATGTGGCGTGCTTGCGCATGAAGTGGAGCATCCCGCGCGCGGTCACCATGTGAGGCGTGGCACGCGCGATCCGCGCGAGTGGAACGTTGCATGCGACTTGGCAATCAACCCGGACTTGCTAGCAGCCGGTTTCCGGCTCCCGGACGGCGCCCTGTATGACAAGCAATTTGTCGGCATGTCCGCCGAGTCCATCTATGCCGCGCGCGTCAAGCAACGGCAGAACGGACAGCAGCAGCAGCCCGGACAGCAGCAGCCCGGCAACGGGCCGCAGCAGCCCTCCGGAGGCGGACAGCAGCCGGGCGGCCCTCAGCAGCAGCAGCCCGGCGGACAGC
>JAESFU010000155.1_pt1 | contig 95771 bp, 82 predicted proteins | sample 9269461 | NCBI WGS metagenome assembly JAESFU01 (sample SAMN14502556, study PRJNA617107) | algae metagenome | isolation source: Stenomitos rutilans HA7619-LM2 and co-occurring heterotrophs from cave walls | place: USA: Waikapalae cave, Hawaii | collected 2009-07-28
GGATCAGCCCTTCTAGCTCTGCTCCAGTTTCTCGAATTTCAATGCTCGTTACTCCTGCCATCACTGCTTTCCTCATCACGCCAAAACCCAGTATCTTATCTGTCACTCCTTTTTTTTAATTTGGTATAAACATCAGCAATGGGGTCATTGGCTTCGTAGATTGATTGTTGCAGCGAAAGCGTCACTAGCTCTAAATGCGGCTGAAGGCGATCGTAGTCAGCTTTAGGCAAGGCTGCTAGCAATCGCTTTCCCGGCGGCTGATTGGTTTGAGTATCGGACATTAAGACTAGACTTTATGCTTCCAAGAGCTAGTACGCAACAGGCAGGCAACAAACGCTACAAGGCTTTTATGAGTAGATTGAATGTCTCTACAGCGGCTTTCTTTCAAAGTGGCAATTTTTCCTGGAACCCTACCTTATGTCTGAAAGTGTACTGATCAGTCTTCAAAGATTTGATTCGATATCTTGTGAGGCTGTTTATTTGGGCTTAGGCGTGTGTTCTATTCCATTCACCTCACTAATGGTCTAGTCGAACTTCACTTGCTGGAACAAGAACATGTGGTGGACGCCCAAGAAGGGCGCTTAATCTCGACTCAAAAGGGCTATCAAACAGCATGGGAGTCTGCGATCGCTCTGGCAAAAGAAAAGCAGTTACCACTGGTCGATCGTACAAAGTAAGCGGCGTTAGTGAGCAAAACCAAAGTACCTCAATCCACGTGCGTTGTGCGCGTTTAGAGGGATCGTTGTGTAAGTCAAACAGACAGGGAGCGAAGTTCATGAATAAGATCCGTATCGCCCTTATCGAAGATCATGATCTGACCCGTCTTGGTCTACGCCTGATCTTTGAGCGGTATCCTGAGATTGAAATTGTTGGTGAAGCCGCAGACGGCACAACCGGGGCCATGCTCTTAAAGACGATGAACCCCGATGTAGCCGTATTGGATCTGGGCCTTCCAGGCATGAGCGGTATTGAGGTGATCCGCCACTATAAGAAAACGTTGGATACTGCGTCAAACCAAACCAAATTTATGGTTTTGACCCTGCAAGAAGAAGCGCAGACAGTTTTAGCGGCTGTTGCTGCCGGAGCAGACTCTTATTGCTTAAAAAATTTACCGGGCGAGCAGCTTGTAGAAGCGCTTCAAAGCACCTATCAAGGCGACAGTTGGCTTGATCCCACGATTACCCGACTGATTTTAGACCGTCAACGAACGGTTGCTATCACGGCTGCTTCTAAATCAGGCCAAGTAAACATTACAGCTGATGAGACCCAACAGGCCGTGTTGGAGTCTTATCCATTGACGCGGCGTGAACTGGAGATCTTAGGCATGATTGTGGATGGAGCTAGCAACGCCTACATTGCTGAAACGTGTTACATCACGATCGGGACGGTCAAAACGCATGTCCGCAATATTCTCAATAAGCTGAGTGTGGACGATCGAACCCAAGCGGCTGTGCGCGCTTTACGCGCTGGGTTGGTTGCTTAAACTTTCAATACCAAGCTAAATTGTGATGACGGCAGATTGTGTAGGGGTAGGTTTTGTCTCAAACAAGCACACAAGTAGTATCTTGAATGCAAACCTACCCCTACGACTGGCCCCTTGTTAAACCAATTCCATGTGGATTTGCAGACAAATGCAGGTTGGATTGAGTCTAGCGAAACCCAGAAAAGCCAAGCCTCTGTTGGGTTTTACGCTGTTCTACCTAACCTGCAATTCTGCGCGTCTTTAAAGAGAATTGGTATAGCGAGCAGAATGACCAAAACGGGTTTAGCATTCTGCACTGATCAAAACAGCCAGATATCACTCCAACGATTTACCTGTTTTGCTGAGTAATTTGCCAAACTTTTGAATGGGACCTTTGAGACCCCGATGCGCTTCTGAAGCAGCCTCACTAGTTTGTTCACCAAGCTGGGTTAGTGCTTCGGCAATGTCAGAGGCATTTGCGTTTTTGCGCTTGAGGATTTGTTTGAGCTCTTTCAAACCATTCGAGATCTCTTTCAAGCTCTCGTTGTCAGATTTGTGCAAGAGGCCATACCAGTGATCGATCGCACCCACAGCCGTATCGGTATCAACCTCAGTCAAATCACCCTGCAGCGTTTCGCTCAGCGACTCGATTTGTTCCACCGCTTCTCTGTCTTCAGCTTTACCCAATGCTTGACCAGCCTTAGACAACTGCTTACCTAGCTTCTGTAGAGAGGTTTTTACCCCTTTATCTGCATCAGCAGCAATGTCACTGGTTTGGTCGCCAATGTGAGAAAGCACTTCGCCAATGTCGTGCCCTGTCGCTTTGCCACCCTTCAGGAGTTGCTTGAGTTCTTTCAATCCACCAGCAAGCTCTTTGAGTTCTGGCTCTTTGGCTTTTTGCAACAGCCCATGCCACTCGTCGATCGCACCGAGAGCGGCGTCTGTGTCGATTGATGACAAATCGCCGCTTAATGTCTCCAGCAAAGACTCTAATGCCTGAGTATCATCATTCGCACCACGGTCAGCCGCAACTGCTTTTGATGAAGTGTCACTTTGATTGTGTTTTTGGTCGTCTTGTTGGGAAGCACTTTGCTTGCTCTTGGGATCTTGCTTAGTAGCCATATGATGATGTGACAAAAAATGAAGTACAGGCATTAGCCTATAAAGCAAATGGCATTGATCCCTCATACTAAAGAGCCAATGTCAGAGCCAGTTGCAGTGCGCCGAGATGACTCGATCGAAAGAGGTTTTATGCTGCTTTTTTAATCTACGCGCGATCGCTGTCCTGTTTAAAACATCGTTAACCGCGATCGGTCTCATCGCGACCTCTGCCGCACTGTAGATTTATCGTTCTTTGAGAATCACTACAGTTGCAATGTTGAATGTAGGAAACCGAGAGCGATGTCGAAAGAACCACGTTTGGATGAACAGGTCATTTCGCAGGTGGCTCATGCGGGCTTGTCTAGCCAGGTAGAGGCGGCAGAAGATCTCAATGTTGACGTGCAAACGGATGCGTTGAAGGCCGCTCAAGGTAAAGCTGATTCGGTTGCAGTAAGCGGACACGGCGTTGTGGTACAGAAGGTGCGGGTGCACGATGTAACCGTACAAACCGATCGTCTTGCAGTGAACCCGCTTAGCCTTTTGCTGGGGCAGTTGAAACTGGATCACCCCCTTGATGCCACAGCTCAGGTTGTGCTGACAGAAGCCGACTTGAACCAAGCGATGCAGGCGGAGGCCGTTACCAGCAGGCTGCCTACTTTAGAAATGAAGGTTGAAGGAGAGCCTGTCAGCATAGAACTGGTGCATCCGATCGCGGTCAAACTACCTGCGGATGGCAAGATTGCACTCAATGGTGCTGCGCTGCTATACGAACGGGAGGCCATTCGACAGGTTGGGTTTTCAGTGGTGCTAATGCCCCGCACTGATGAACGACCCGTACTGATGGAATCGTTTGTGTGTGAGCCAGGAGAAGGGCTGTCGATCGAGTTTGTTATTGCTCTCATGCAAACGTTCAACAAATTATTGGCATTACCGTATATCGAAATTGAAGGCATAGCGATTCGGGTCAAACGCTTAAGCATCCAGTCAGGCAAGATGCTGGTTGAAACCGAAGCTCATATCCCTCAAATGCCTCCGCTATAGACGTATTAATCCAACAACAAATTGGATGGGAGGGCAAGACTGGCGCTCTACTTTAGTGTTTAGGGCTTTCTCAACCGCTAGAGAGAGGCCGGATACCAGCAGAATTTCTATTGTGTAAGCGCCATGAATTGAGCACAACGAGTTGGGTGGAGATGAATCATCAATGAGGTGAAAGAAAGTGCTGCGATCGACGTTATTGGCAAGTCTCGCTACTGCGGTCGCCTACAGCACCATGATTCAGGCTTAAATGCCCAAGCCTTACGGTTTGTTTCAAGTCAAAATTGACGCTCAACCGATCGCGCTGAAATAGCGCTGATGAACCTTACATTGATTATCAGGAACTTTATGACTGACACCACCGTTACAAAAGTCGATGCTCAATTTTCGCCCAAAGGTGAGATGGGGCAGAAGTATCTAGCAACCGGGAAAAAAGTCTCCATGCGTCTGTGGGAAAATGAGCAGCCTGGTGAAGCAAAACCCGCGACCAGTCGAGCGTATGAGACGGTCGGTTATGTGATCGCAGGTCGAGCAGAACTGCATCTAGAAGGACAAATGGTTGTGCTAGAACCGGGCAACTCTTGGACGATTCCTGAAGGGGCATCCCATACTTACAAAATTTTGGAGCCGTTCACAGCCATTGAAGCGACTTGCCCGCCTGCATTAGCGCATGGACGCGATCAGTAACTGGATGTAATTAAATTGAAGATACTGTTGGGGGTGGAGGGGTTGAAACCCCTTATCTGAGGCAAAGCTATCTGCTGCGAACCATGACAGGCCTCAACCAGAAGGCCTTTGAAGCCCTGCTGCCAAGTTTTGCCCAAGCCTATGAGCAACGTCAACGCTGGGCGGGACAGACCAGCTCTCACTCCCCTTTGACCAGGGAACGCCGTAAGCGCTGGTAGCATGGCAGCGGCCAACGCTGTCACTCAAGTGAGCGCTCACGCTCTTGCTTAGCTTGGTGCTGCTCAACTTCTATCAGTTTCGCCTCTCCAAGTAGAGCTGTCAGAAGATCTTGGTTAACTGCCAAGCGCTGCCTACTGCGGCACGAAAACAAACTTTTATCGTGTCAACGTTTGAGGTGCTCCTGCTTCTCAGTAGGTTCAACTGGTACACTCCTTAACGGGAATGGAGGTTTGCCTACCACTCAAACCCCAGCTCTAGCGTTTACGCCTTTCGACCGAAGGACAGTAACTATACCACCTGGTATGGCTAGTAAGCATACAATTCAACCATTCATCCTCTATGTCTGGAATCGAACAATTAGCGCTAGCAGATCTTGTACGCGAGACTCGTCAGCGCCTACAACTCTCGCAAGTCAAGTTTGCCACAAAGCTAGGAGTTTCATTTCAGAGTGTGAATCGCTGGGAAAACGGGCGGACAAAGCCCTTACCTGTGGCTTTGAAACAGATTGAGCACTTGCTGCAACATATGGGCGAGACTGGCAAGGATTTGCTGCTTAAGTACTTTCCTGAATGAGGATGGAGTTCCTATGACTGGTAACTTCCACTGCTCTATCTTGTCAAGCAATGGTTCATCTCAAAACAGCGCTCAAGGCATTAATAGCTGGATTCTTAGAAGTAGGCTTCATAGGAAGCTTAGAACCCGCCTGAAAAGCCGCTCGATAGAGTAAAGGGGTCGATTAGAGACCCCACAAATGACACGACTAGCTTGCCGTAGCGACCTCACCTCTGCCCAGTGGAACCTGCTTGCACCTCATATTCCTGCGGCAAAACCCGGTGGACGACCGCGAACATTGAATCTGCAAGAAGTGTGCAATGCCATCTTCTCTTCATCCGCAATGATTGCCAATGGCGCGACTTAACCCCACGACTTTCCGAAGTGGCAAAGCGTGTGCTCCTACTTTCACCTTTGGAGTAAAGACGGGACTTGGCAGAAGCTCAATGACCTGTTGCGGGTGCAAGTTCGCGAACAAGCCGGACGCAAGGCACAACCGAGTGCAGGGGCAGTATTGACAGTCAATCGGTCAAAACCGCAGGCAAGGCGGACGAGAAGGGCTTTGATGGTGGTAAGAAAATCAAAGGACGCAAGCGCACGATTTTGGTTGATACGATGGGGTTGCTCCTGGCGATATGCGTCCACAGCGCTGGTCGCTCTGACCATGCGGAGCTGACCTTGTTGACGTTCTTCTGCGCCTCGCTCTGGTCGTGCCTGCAACTGATTTGGGTCGACAGCACCTTTGGCGGCAAGGACTTTATCGCGAAGGTCAAGCAGCGCTACGGTCGGAAGTTGGAAGTGGTCAAACGCTCCGATGACGTTAAGGGCTTCGTCCTGCTGCCCAAGCGGTGGGTGGTTGAGCGCACTTTCTCTTGGCTGGAACATTTTCGTCGCCTCCGTAAGGACTACGAATACTTGCCAACTCGTAGTGAAGCCATGATCTACGCGGCGATGGTGCACCTCATGCTCAGGCGTTTAGCGCCTGCTGATGCAACTGCTTAACTTTTCAAACCGCTTCTAAGATCTAGCTACAATCAAATCTCTAAATGATTAGTAAGTCCAACAGCTTGTTTGGTGATTTATGTTGAAACTAAAAGCTTTAGCTGCGATCGCTGCAATTGCTTGCTCTGCCTGCGCTGATGATACGTGTGAGGGACGGGTTAAAGCACAAAGAACTGGAAATCCTGAACATTTGAAGCAACTTCTACAGACAAAACAATGTCAGGGGTGTGATTTGCGAGGAGCCAATCTACGTGGCGCTAATCTCATGGGTGCTAACTTGCAAGGAACCAGTCTGATTGATGCAGATCTTACAAACGCAAATTTGCAAGGCGCGGATCTTCGGGGTGCCACCTTTTATTGGCACGATGGTGGTCACTTTGGATGTCGCACCACACTTGTAACCAAATTTGTTGGTGCAGACCTGCGGCAGAGTAATTTGAGTGGCACGCGCTTATCAGCTGTGATCTTTCTTGGAGCAAATTTACAACAAGCAAATTTGATGCGTACAACGTTATCTGGAGCCGACTTGAATCGAGCAGATTTGAGGGAAGCTAACTTGTCACAAGCTACGCTATATAAAGCACTCTTAAATCAAGCAAATTTTAGCCAGGCACTACTAGTCAATGCAAATTTTGAGCAAGCTGTTGCACTTAAGACAACATTTGAGCAAGCAGATTTAACTGGAGCAAGCTTTTATGAAGCTCATCTGCGAGGAGCAAGTTTTAGACAAGCAAATTTAAGTCAAACAAACCTACAAGCCACCGATTTAAGAGAAGTTAACTGGAACGCTGCAAAGCTTAGTACAGCTAAGTTTCCTAGAGGATTTCGCCCTTCTAATGGCTCTTCGTCTAATTAATGATTTTTCAACACAACCATTTGCTTAAGGAATCGACAACAGGATGTTTTGAATCGTTGAGGTTAAGTGCAGTAGCTTGGGCAGAAAGAGGTTGTCTGAAAGAGTCAAAGGCGATCGAGGGTTCCAATTGAGTCGTTTCGAGGTGCGATGGCAATGACACGATCGCCGCTTCCATTACCTGCATGGTTGCATTGGTTAGAGACATGCCCCAGCACAAACACCTGGTCGATCGCGCATCTTGCCAAATTGCAGCATGGTGATGTCGTCTTTACACCACGGCAAACGGCTGGACGTGGGCAGCATGGGCGCAGTTGGTACTCACCAGAAGGCGTATTAACAGCAAGCTTTGTGTTAGAAGTTCCCGTTGCCCAATTACCTGTTATTAGTCTGGGGGCAGGATTAGCAGTGATTTATGCGGTTGAAGATTCGCTACCAGCCTTGCAAGGCGTGCTGCAATTGAAATGGCCCAACGATGTATTGTTAGAGGGTCGAAAACTGGCAGGCATTTTGTGCGAAGCCAGTGCTCACGGTAATATGAGTCGCGTTGTCGTCGGGATTGGGTTGAATCGTCAGGTGGAGTTTGAGCAAGCGGAGTTGAATGAACGCACGATCGGTCAGGCTATTAGTTTGCACCACGTTTCGCCAGTGGTACCCGAACCGCTTTTGCTGCTAGAACGCTTACGCCATTATTTGCTCCAGACAGCAGGCTTGCTGCAATCAGCATCGAATGATCCGTTAGGCAGTGCCCAATTAAACGCATTGCTGCCCGCACTCCGCAGTCGAGATGCATTACTGGGCCAACCTATCACAGTTGAATTGAATGGCGGATGCATTGCAGGTGAAGCGGCTGGCATCAGCGATCTTGGTCATCTCCTGTTGCAGCTTCCTAATGGTGAAGTGCGATCGTTCGTTTCAGGACACATTCTTTGGCAGCAGCGTGGGGGGCGATCGTCGTATTGAAATTGCTAATGCAATGAATGTAGAACGTTTCGAGGCTGGAGGTGGAGCGATCGAGACGACATGCTAGTCTGATCTATCAACGGAGGAAGAACAGGGCTGTTAGATGAAACCTTAGCTCCCGGTATTAATCAGCAGAACTGACGGATAACACCCCAAAAACATGGAATTAAGCAGCAGGTCTTCTGCATAATTCCTTAAAAGAGGGTACTATCCCACCACTTTGACAAATAATTCTGAAGAAATGGGTGCTTATCCAGCGGATCTGACACTTAATACATAGTTATACGCCATGTGAATGTCACATGCCGGACGTTTCTGGTCAAGAATGAGAGGAAATGATATGGCTCTTAAGCGCATGGACAACGTTGGCATCGTGGTGGAATCCCTCGACACCGCCATCTCTTTTTTCGCCGAGCTTGGTATGAAGCTCGAAGGGCGAACCACGATCGAAGGAGAATGGGCCGGGCGCGTCACCGGACTGGGCCTCCAGCGCGTCGAGATCGCCATGATGGTCACTCCCGATGGACACAGTCGGCTCGAGCTCTCTCGCTTTCTTACCCCGCCTGTAGTCGCTGATCACCGGAACGCCCCGGTGAACGCGTTCGGCTACCTCCGCGTCATGTTCACCGTGGACGACATCGACGAGCTGCTTGCCAAGCTCTGCAAGCGCGGCGCACAGCTCGTTGGCGAAGTGGTGCAGTACGGGGACTCGTATCGGCTCTGCTACATCCGCGGCCCCGAAGGACTGCTCATCGGGCTCGCCGAGCAACTTGGGTAAAGCGTCCCCATAGAGGCGCAGAAGCGCACGTGCTTTGCGGCAAGCGAACGGCCGTTGGGATACTTTCATTGGCGTATAACAATCGGTTGCAGCGGACGACCCGCTGCGCGGCCCATCGCTGAACCGGAGCGTTATACCACTAGATCGCGATGGGGACGGAATTGAGAGGTTATTGATGAAATGTCACTGCTGGTTGAATAAGTTTAAGTTTTGGCTTAAGGCGTAGCCACATCATTCTGATGTGGGCAAGATCGCTATCCAGCAATAGATTCAATCTGGAAATACTGCCTTAAGTAGGCAATGAGTAGCTTCTTGGTTTCTACAAGAACTTGTTGCCTGAAATGACGATCGCGAGTCAGTGAGAGAATTTCCAGCACACTACCTACTTCCACGCTGACGATCGCAATGAGATCTCGTTGCTCTGGTTCAAGTAAAGGATTACGAACCGCAAAAAAGTCTGCTAGCTGCTGGACAATGGCTTGATTAAACGCTGTATCCATCGACAGAATTTCGGTTGAGATCAGACGCGACTGAACAAAAACGGCTCGATAGCCAGGATTCGCTGCAACGAAGCGATCGAAGGCATCAATCATGTGATTAATGTAGTCCTCAAGCGGCAGGTGAATCGTTTCATCCGTGTGCAGGGCTGTGAATAGTTCCTGCAATTGGTTGAAATAGCGATTGGCTAAGGCATGAAAGACTGCCAACTTATCTGGAAAAAAGCGGTATAGCCCACCGACCGACGTATTTGCCTGGGCTGCAATATCGTCTGTGGTCACCGCATCGTATCCAACCTCAGCAAATAGTGCTGCTGCCGCATCCAAAATGCGATCGAACCGCTCTCGACTGCGTGCTTGTTTGGGCAGTCGCCAGCGAGGTGCTTGAGGTGCTTGCTCAAATGTTTCAGCCATAGCTCAAAGTTGGGTTGACAAACGCGAGGTTTATCTCGTATTTTGAAGTCACGAGGTTTATCTCGCGTTCTTAAGTCTACTGTACTGCAATGGAGGAAGCGACTGTGCAACAAAATTCTCAACGGCTCGAAACCAAACCAGGCGCACCCCAGTTTGACAATCTCCTTGCCTGGCATACCGGACAGCTTTTTGACGGTCTCTTTGCCTGGTATGCCGAGATGCGCCGTCATCCCGTGTTCTATGACTCTGGGCGTGAAAGCTGGATGGTGTTTGGCTACCAGGATGTGAAACGAGTGTTCAGCGATTGGCAAACTTTTTCCTCCCGCATTCCCCATCCACCCGATCAAACCGACTTCACTCAAAGCCTTAACTTCACCGATCCACCCAAACATCGATCGCTCCGTTCTCTGGCTCAACAGGTCTTCACTCCCCATCGAGTGGAGAAACTTGCTCCCCGGATGACTGCAATCACCCATGAACTGCTCGATCGCGTGGTCGAGCAAGGTCAGATGGATTTCATGCATGACTTGGCGACTCCTGTGCCGATTATTGTCATTGCCGAAATCTTGGGCATACCTCTAGAAGACCGTGAGGATTTCAAACGCTGGTCTGATGGCATCGTTACCTTTGACCCCACTGCCCTGCAAGCGATGGCTGACTACTTCCGTGACTTGATTGGGCAGCGTCGAGGCAAACCGCGTAACGACTTAATTAGCGATTTGATTGCGGCCCACGAGGGTGGAGAAAAGCTGACGGCTCAGGAGCTTGTGGATTTCTGCATTGTGCTCCTCGTCGGCGGGAACGAAACAACCACCAACCTGTTAGGAAATGCGATCCTCTGCTTCAACGAATACCCGCAGGCGTTTGAGCAGTTGAAGCATGAGCCATCCTTGCTGCCACTGGCGATCGAAGAAGTCTTGCGCTACCGATCGTCGATTCAAGCCATGCAGCGAATGACCATAACAGAGACGCAACTCGGCAATCAAATGATTCCGCCTGGACAGATCGTGACGGTTTGGCTGGGTGCTGCCAATCGAGACGAGACGCAGTTTGAGCAAGCGGAAACGTTTGTGGTCGATCGCAATCCCAATCCCCATCTTGCTTTTGGCAATGGAATCCACTTTTGTTTGGGTGCGCCCCTAGCTCGCCTGGAAGGAAAACTGGTGCTACAGGCAGTCCTGGAGCGATTGCCAAATCTGCAAATCGATCCGACTGCGGCGCTGGAATTCATTCCCTCTAGCGATATCCACGGAGTCAAATCTCTACCCGTTTTGTTCTGATTCATTCAACTCACAACACTTTTAACGGAGGCAATCATGCAAACTGTAACGAAGGAAATAATGACAGAGAACCGCGGTATCCGCATCTCCTACGGGTTCTTCTTCGGCATGAGTTTTCTGATCTGGCTGAGCGCAACGGTGGTGCTGCGGTTGTGGGGACATACCTTTTTTATGCCTAACAACAATGTGAGCATGGTTAGCAATTTCCTGTTCTCCCTGACTTTTCTGCCGCTGCTGGTTCAGGCAATTTTGCGATGGCAGAAAGTGCCGCCGCATCAGCGCTTGGAGGCTGCTGTTTGTCTAGCCATTCCTGGAATGCTGCTCGATGTTGCGACAACCTACTTTTTCACCCACGCTTTTCCAACTATTTTGCCGATTGCTGCTGGTGCCTTTGGTGCGTGGTTGCTTTGGGGCTGCGCGATCGTGCTGTTAACAGGACTGATCACAAGTCACAGCAGTAAATCACAGTCCCTATAGCCATTGCCTGAGATGCCAGAATGAGGAGTTATTAGAATGTCACTGCTAAGTTATCTGGTAGCGATCGCCGCGATTGATAGTCTCAATCCGACTGCCACTGCAATTCAGGTTTATTTATTGACGACTCCTAAACCTGTCAGTCGATCGATCGCCTTCATTACTGGCATCTTTTTAGCGTACTGGATGGTCGGCTTGTGCGCGACGCTGGGACTTGCCAGATTCATCCAGTGGGTATTGGCGACTCAGGGTGAGTGGGTGGATGTCATGCAGTTCGTGTTAGGGATCGCGCTGCTTTACACAGGGTATGCTCTCAATTCACCCACTCACGCGAATCAACCCGTCAAAAGCGAGCCTAATTCGCTACAGCCGATTCACACGTTTTTACTGGGCACAAGCGTCACACTTTTAGAGACTCCCACCGCGTTTCCTTATCTTGCCGCGATCGAGCGGATTGCTCGTACCAAGCTCAGTTTGCTCGACCTGGCAGGATTTTTAGGAATCTACAACTTCGTGTTTGTCATGCCCTTAATTGGATTGCTAGGCATTTACATTGTCTTCCAAAGCAGGAGTACCAAACTTTTAAAGCGGGTTAATCAAGCGATTACAAAGTGGTCGCCTAAAATTCTGCGGGTGTTGCTGCTGCTAATGGGTGCTTTTCTCTTAGCTGACAGCAGTGCAGCCATTTTGGGTCGTCTACTGCGATCGCTGCAATGAGCTGAGCTAGATTTTAGGTAAAAGAGCGGTATAACTAGCGCATTGCGGCGGACTCATTCAAACCCGAAGCATTGCAACAATTCTTACCGCCGCTGAACGCAATAATTGTTATGCTGCAGTCCTTCAGTGGTAGCAGCCAGAAGATCATCGGCGAAAACTTCAGTGCTAAAATTTGCCTGACGGTCGGTTGAAATAAAATCATTTCATGCTTACTCAATTCACGCTAGAAACGACCAGATTGATCCTGCGCCCCTTATCCCTTGAAGATGTGCCGTCAATTCAATGTGTGGCGAGTCGTCGTGAAGTTGCCGATACTATGATTTCTATCCCTCACCCATATCCTAAAGATGAGGCGGAGCAATACCTACGAAGGCGAATTGCAGAGTTTAAGGCAGGGTCTTTAGTTTCATTTGCAATTGAACGCAAATTTGACAAGGCATTTTGCGGAGTTATCGAGATTCGAGATGTTGAAAAAGAGCATTCTCAAGCTGAATTGAGTTTTTGGTTGGCAGTTGAGGTGTGGGGACAAGGGTATATGAGCGAGGTCTTAAAACCTATGCTTCGCTTTGGATTTGAAAATTTAGATCTCAATAGACTTTATGCTTATCACATGACTAGAAATTCAGGCTCAGGCAAAGTATTGCAGAAAAATGGGTTTGTACAAGAAGGGTTGCTGCGTCAGCGAGTACGAAAATGGGGAGTGTTTGAAGATGTAAAGTTATGGGCAATTTTGCGAAGAGATTGGCATAGCGAAGTGGCGTAACAACCCGGTCAGAACGGACTGCTGAGAAACCTAGGTGTTGTCGCAAAGGCTATCAATAACCGCTTAATCGAAACGTTAGCGACTGTAGAGTTGCGTAAGCGCGAGGAGTCGATCGCTCAACGTCTGCGTCAATTGTTCAGAACTGCGGTAGCGCCAACGCCAATTGCCATCATTATGGCTGGGGTCATTCATCCGGGCGCGGCCGTCTAAATCCAGCAGATCTTGTAAGGGAATAATGGCTAGATCGGCAACAGAGGCTAAGGCTGTACGAATGAGCAGCCAATTAATGTCAGGGATGTCATCAGGTGAGGTGTAGCCAAAGTACTTCGCCAGAAATTGTTTCTCGGCTTCACTGGCTTGTTGCCACCAACCAATGACGGTGTCATTATCATGGGTGCCGGGATACACCACCGTATTGCGCACATAATTGTGTGGCAGGTAAGCATTACCCGGATCATCGCCAAAGGCAAACATAAGAATGCGCATACCGGGAAAGTCAAAGCGATCGCGCAAGGCTTCCACTTCGGGCGTAATGATGCCGAGATCTTCTGCCAGAATCGGCAACGTTCCCAGTGCCTTTCCCAGCGCTTCAAAGAATTGCTCGCCCGGTGCTTGAATCCATTTGCCATTAATCGCAGTCTCTTCACCAGCAGGCACTTGCCAATAGGCTTCAAACCCGCGAAAGTGATCAACGCGGACAATATCCACGTATTGCAACGTCACTTGGAAACGCTTAATCCACCAGGCAAAATTTGTTTTTTGTGCCTGTTCCCAGTTGTAAACTGGGTTGCCCCAAAGCTGCCCGGTCGCGCTGAAATAATCGGGTGGCACGCCTGCAATAAACGCAGGTTCAAAGGTGTTTGGATCAAGTTTGAACAGATCTGGAGCTGCCCACACATCGGAGCTGTTATGGCAAACGTAAATGGAAATATCGCCAATGATTTTGATGTTTTTACTGTTCGCATACTGACGCAATTTTCGCCACTGCTCGAAGAAGATAAACTGCAAAAATTGATGAAATTGAATGCTGTCCTGTAATGCTTCTTTTTGGGCTTTGATGGCATCAGGATCGCGGCGTGCGATCGCAGTCTCCCACTGATGCCAACTTTTTCCACCGTTGGCTTCTAACAACGCCATAAATAACGTGAAATCGTCCAGCCAGGAGGTTTGTTCCTGGAGAAATTGGGTGAATTGCGTCGTTTGTCCAGATGTGGTTTGTTCAGACGATCGCGCTTTTTGAAAGCGATCGTAGGCCAGCTTCAGCAAGTGCATCTTGTGCGAAATTACGCGATCGAAGTTGACCTGATCGAGATTGTCGTCTGCAATCGGAGTTAATTCGTTTGCCTCCAGCAATCCATCACTGACAAGCTGTTCCAAATCAATCAGCAGTGGATTGCCTGCAAAAGTGCTGAAGTTCATGATGTACGGCGAATGCTCGTAGCCCGTCGGCCCCAAAGGCAAGACCTGCCATAACGTTTGACCGCTGTTTGCCAAAAAATCCACAAATTCATAAGCGGCTTTGCCTAAATCGCCAATCCCAAATTGGCTGGGTAGAGAAGTTGGGTGGAGCAAAACACCACTTGCACGTTGAAAAGCCATAGTCTTTAGAGATAACGCGGAGGTAAAAACAAACGGTACACATTAACGCGGGTTCTAACCGTGAGCTGATAATTTCGATTCTCTTGGAACCGATCGCCATACTCAGTATGAAGGGATGTCGATTGAACGCACCTATCGTTGGGGCAGTAGTTGATGGGGTTGCCCGCGATCGAAAGGAGGAGATTTACTTGGCGATGTGAGAAGAAAGTGGAGCTAAAAGGGGGCAAAAAGCAGGCGGATAACGAAGCTGAACGCTGAACGCTGAGAGCTAAAAGCCATTCCGCGATCGTTCCTACCTTTGCAAGATGACGAAGCGCGATGTTTCAGTTAACGTGTTTGAGTCGTTTGCATCAATGGGCAGTTTGATCTTGAAAAACGATCCTTTATGGTTTAAGAACGCCATTATCTATGAAGTGCCTGTGCGTGCCTTTGCAGACAGCAACGGTGATGGCATTGGCGACTTTCGAGGACTAACCGAAAAGCTGGATTATTTACAAGATTTGGGCGTGACAGCCATCTGGCTGCTGCCGTTCTTCCCATCGCCCTTGCGCGATGATGGGTATGACATTGCGGATTATGTAAACATCAACCCGATTTACGGCACGCTGGACGACTTTAAAGAGCTTTTACAAGCCGCGCATCAACGGGGCATTCGCGTCATTATCGAGCTGATTGTAAACCACACATCCGATCAGCATCCCTGGTTTCAACGCGCACGCAAAGCGCCAAAGGGCAGCCCAGAGCGAGACTTTTACGTTTGGAGCGATACTCCAGAGAAATATCAAGAAGCAAGGATCATTTTTCAAGATTTTGAAACCTCCAACTGGTCGTGGGATGCGGTTGCCAGAGCCTACTTCTGGCATCGCTTTTATGCCCATCAGCCCGATTTGAACTACGACAATCCCGCTGTGCGTCAGGCCGTTTTTGACGTGCTGGATTTCTGGTTGGCGATGGGGGTAGATGGGCTGCGGATGGATGCGGTGCCGTACCTCTATGAGCGCGACGGGACAAATTGTGAGAATTTGCCCGAAACCCATGCGTTTTTGAAGCAACTGCGCCGCCATGTCGATGAGAAGTTTCCCAACCGGATGCTGCTGGCGGAGGCGAACCAGTGGCCTGAAGATGCAGCCGCCTATTACGGCGCTGGCGATGAGTGCCACATGAACTTCCATTTCCCGCTGATGCCGCGCCTGTTCATGTCGTTGCGGATGGAAGACAGTTTTCCCATTGCCGACATTCTGCAACAAACGCCCGCGATTCCTGACAACTGTCAATGGGGTCTGTTTTTGCGGAACCACGACGAGCTGACGCTAGAAATGGTGACGGATGAAGACCGGGACTTTATGTACCGGGTTTATGCTCAAGATCCAGAGATGCGGGTGAATCTGGGCATTCGACGACGGTTAGCGCCGCTACTAGGGAACGATCGCCGTCAAATCGAGCTCCTCAACAGCCTCCTGCTCTCGCTGCCGGGAACGCCCGTGCTGTATTACGGCGACGAAATTGGGATGGGCGATAACGTCTACGTGGGCGATCGCAATGGGGTGCGGACTCCTATGCAGTGGAGTTTCGATCGGAATGCGGGGTTTAGCCATGCCAGTCCTCAACGGTTATATCTGCCGCTGATTGTCGAAGCGGAATATCACTATGCCACCGTTAACGTAGAAGCACAGCGAGCAAATCCCAATTCCCTTTTGAATGCAACCAAGCGGCTCATTGCGATGCGGAAACGCTTCCAAGCACTGGGCAGCGGCGACTTTCAAATTCTACATCCCGAAAACCGCAAAGTGCTTGCGTTCACGCGCACCTATGAGGACGAACAGATTCTCGTGGTAGCGAACCTTTCCCGCTTTGTGCAAACGGTAGAGCTAGATTTATCCTCCTTTCAAGGACGAGCACCGATCGAGATTTTTGGACGCACCGAGTTTCCGGCGATCGAGGACGCGCCTTACTTCCTCAGTCTAGGATCTTATGCGGTCTACTGGTTTACGCTCAAGCCACAGGCGCTATCTCTACCCGTTTTGCCTCCACAGACAGAACGACCCACGCTAGCAATGAGCGGTACCTGGCAAACCGCTTTTACCGCCTTGCAGTCGGCCCAAACGCGCAGCTTTACCACCAGCTTAGAAACCCTGCTGCCAGAGTACTTAGCCAACCATCGATGGTTTGGCGGCAGAACGCGCACCGTACAAGCAGCTCGGATCAACGACGCGATCGCCATTCCCTACAGCAACAACCATGCCTATATGCTGGCGCTGCACGTCGATTATATTCAGGGCAGTCCCCAAACCTATGTGCTGTTTCTAGCGTATGCCGAAGGGGCGCAGGCGCTTCAGTTGCTTTCAGATACGCCACAGTCGGTGATCGCTCGGTTGAATCCACTCGATCGCGATGAGGTTGCCGTGCTATTTGATGCGATCGCTGACCCGGCTTTTCTAAGCGCTCTGCTGGATGGCATTGCCCAGAATCAGCGGTACAAAGATACCACCAGTCACCTAGTTGCCACCGCAACACCCTTATTTGCGGCTCTCAGCGGCGGTAAGCAGTTCCTCGATCCTGCCCCCTTAAAGGGACTGCATAACAACACGCTGATTGCCTATGCCGACACGAGTGAGGTTGTGTCGCAGAACCGTCTCATTCTGAAGCTCTTCCAAAAGGTAGAAGAAGGCATTCATCCTGATTTGGAAATGCGGCGCTTTCTAGATGAGCATCAGCGCTTTCCCTTTATGCCTTCGATCGCAGGCACCTTGGAGTACCACTGTCTCAACACAGAACCGATCACAGTGGGCATCCTGCAAGAATTTGTTCCCGATACGCGAAGTGCCTGGGACTATACGCTCGACAACTTGCGTGACTACTTTGAACTCGTCGTGATGCATCAATCAGACATCACCGAAGTGCCCATGCCGTCTAGCTCACTTTTAGAAGACCTACAGCCTGCACTCGATGGTGGCCTCCCAGACAGCAACGAACCGACAGACGTGTTTTTTCCGCTCCCTTCCTGTCCGCCCAGTCTGGCATCGTCGCAAATTCCCGCCTGCAAAGCAATCAACACCTATCTGGCAAATGTCCAATTGCTAGGGCAACGGACTGCCGAACTTCATCTTGCCTTGGCTTCAGATGCAGAGAACCCTGCCTTTGCGCCAGAGCCATTTACAACGCTCTACCAGCGATCGATCTATCAGTACAGCAGGAACCTGACTGGGCAGGTGTTATTAATGCTCAAAAATCGACTCCACATCCTGCTGCCAGAGACACAACCGTTTGCCAAAGCGGTGCTGAGTCAACAGGATGACTGCTTGCAGCGGTTTCAATCCGTGCTGAACCACAAAATTACCGCATTACGAACCCGTTATCACGGCGACTATCATCTAGAACAGGTGCTTTTTACGGGCAAAGATTTTTTCATCATTGACTTTGAAGGTGATCCCGCCCGTACTTTAAGCGAACGACGCATGAAGCGATCGCCCTTGCGAGACGTTGCTGGCATGCTGCAATCGTTTTACTACGCTGCGAGTGTAGCACTCGACCAGGAGATTGAAAGCGGTATGAGCCAAACGGAACAGTTGCCGCAAATGCAGCAGTGGGCTGAATGCTGGCAGCGGTGGGTCGGTGCAACCTTTGTCAAGGCCTATCTCGCTACAGCAAATCACGGTAGCTTCTTGCCAAAAACAGAACAAGAGTTGCGGGTACTTCTAGACTATTACCTGCTTGAACAAGCTGTTTACGATTTAGGACGTGAACTAGTCAACCAGCCAGAACAGCTCAAGATTCCCCTGCAACGCATTCTTCAACTTTTGTCGATCGTTTAGGGTCTGTGAAGAAAGCAGGTCGCAGGTTGTTGCTGTTAGCGACCAGCGCATAGCCTTGAGGGAACCGCTGACTGCTCGCCCTTGATGGGTCGTTATGCCCAACAAGAGTGGGGAGCGGCGGCTTGCTCATTGTAAGGCATGTTGTCTGATACCGATTCAAACAACAATCGCTACAGATGATCGTTGGGTAGGGGCAAGGCAATGCCTTGTCCCTACAGAATGTGTTGGATTTTCAATTTAACCTGGTACAACCAAGTTGCATGTCAAACGAGCCAATATACAGGTAATTTAGTGTAGGAGGGAATGACACGATCGCTACCGTTTGCCCGCTCACGCCTCCACGGTACCCATGACTCTACAACCAACTGCTTAAGGTCTTCGTTGAACTATTTACAATCTCATGCACAAAACCTCCGATCTTCACGTCGTTGAAACTCGCCCGTTGTTGAGTCCAGCCTTTGTCCACGGCGAATTACCCCTAACCGAAAAGGCAGCGCTTCTGGTCACCGAAACCCGCGATCGCATCCGTAATATTTTGCGCAGCGAAGATCGACGCTTGCTTGTGATCGTTGGCCCGTGCTCGATTCATGATGTAAAGGCCGCTTACGAGTATGGTGAAAAGCTGGCAGCACTCCGCACAGAATTGGCAGACGAGCTTGAAATCGTGATGCGGGTGTACTTTGAAAAACCTCGCACCACGATCGGCTGGAAAGGGTTGATCAATGATCCCCATCTCGACGGCAGCTATGACATTAATACAGGGCTGCGACTGGCACGGAAGCTGTTGCTCGATCTCGCCCATTTAGGGTTGCCTGCTGCAACCGAGCTACTTGATCCCATCATTCCCCAGTACATTGCCGACGTGATTTCTTGGACGGCGATCGGCGCTCGCACGACCGAAAGCCAGACTCACCGAGAGATGGCATCCGGACTTTCGATGCCCGTCGGCTTTAAGAACGGTACGGATGGCGGCTTCCGCATTGCGGTGAATGCGATGCTTTCCGCGAGCCAGCCTCACCGCTTTTTGGGAATCAATTTTCACGGACTGGCAAGCATCGTCACGACGACAGGCACGCCCGACACCCATCTCGTGCTGCGAGGCGGCAAGTATGGTCCCAATTACGACGCCCTGAATGTCGAAAAAGCAGCGGCTGAACTCACCCAAAATGGCTTAAATCCACGCGTTATGGTCGATTGCAGTCACGATAATGCCAGCAAGGACTATACCAACCAACCGATCGCGCTGCAAAATGTTGCCGATCAGGTTGTGGCGGGTTCTCACCACCTCATGGGCGTCATGATCGAAAGCCACTTGAAAGCAGGCAACCAGAAACTGCCCAAGGATTTAAGCAAGCTGGTGTACGGTCAAAGCATTACCGATGCCTGCGTGGATTTTGCCACCACCGAGACCATGCTGCGATCGCTGGCATCCTGTCTTACCAAGGCAAATGGTCGAGAAAAATGCGCTGTTGCGGTTGACTAGGGGCAAGAGACGCTCTGCATCGACTGGAACCGTTAGCGATCGTGGGTTAGCGATCGTGCGCTTCGTGGCGAGCCGACTCTAGCAAGAGTCGTCGCTCTGCTCGCGCGATCGCCCAATAGGTCGCTTCTACAGCACCCGGATCAACCGAGATGGACGTGATCCCCCAGCGCACCAACGCCTCCACCAGGTCAGGATTGTCGGAAGGTGCTTGCCCACAGATAGAACAGGAAATACCGCTCTGTCTGGCTTGCTGAATGAGTTGGGCGATCGCAGCCCTCACAGCCGGATGGCGTGCATCAAACGCCGATGCCATCGTACCGTGGTCGCGGTCTGCGCCCAAAAGTAGTTGGGTCAAGTCATTGGTGCCGATCGCAATGCCTTGCACGCCCGCACGAACATAGTCTGGCAGCAAGAACAAAACGGAGGGCACTTCTGCCATCATCCACAGTTGAAACTGCGTTTGCTGCATCAATCCAGCATTTTTTACCCGCTGACGACAGAAGGAAAACTCCTCCACCGTGCGAACAAACGGTAAGAGCAAGTGAAGGTTAGGATATTTGACCTGCACCTTCGCCAGTGCTGCCAGCTCTAAATCAAACAGGGTTGGGTCAAGGTAGTAGCTAAAGGTGCCGTGTAGTCCCAGCGTCGGATTCAACTCTAGAGGAATGGTTTCGCCACCGGGTAAGCCTCTCGCTTCGTGCGATCGCAAATCTAGCGAGCGGTAGAACACCGGGCGAGGCGTTAAAGCAACGACAAACTGTTCCAGACTGTCAGCTAAACGCTCTACCAATGCAGCGCTGCGTCCACTGTTTACCCATTGAAGAGGGTGCTGGTGATCCAGTACTGAGAGTGCTAAGAGTTCGCCTCGCAGGAGACCAATGCCGTCGATCGGAAGGGTGGCGATCGCGTCCAGATGGTCGGGCTGGCTGAGATTCACCATCAGGCGTGTCCCTAACGGTGGGCGATTGCGAATCGTAATCACATCGTTGGCAGGAGTTACAGGCAGAACCGCTAATGGTTGACTGATATCTGCCATCCGGTAAACCTTGCCCTGATCGCCATCCACCAAAATCAATTCGTCTGGCTGAATGCACTGAGTGGCATCAGTGGCAGCAATCACGGCTGGAACACCTAGCTCTCTTGCAATAATCGCGCTGTGCGAGGTCATACTGCCTTGCTCCAACACAAGACCTGCCGCTTGCTTAATCAGGGGGAGGCAGTAGGGTAGCAGCATGTTAGCCACCAGAATGGTTCCTGGTGGCGGTGGCGAGATCGCTGTGTTCTGGTCTGGAATGATGTAAGCTCTCGCGATCGAGCGGCCCTGTGACGCGGCTAAGCCTGTGACCAACAATGCCTGTAACTCAGGTGGGGCGCTTTGCTCGATCTGAACTAGCTCTGCATGTAACAGAGCGGATGGCAACGGCGCAGAAACAGATCTTGGCTCTGCCTGAATCGACCGATCAAGGGTCGCCGCGATCGGGATTGGTGGCTCTTGGTCTATGGGATGAAGACTATGCAGTGCTTCAGATGAAAGCGTCAGGACTTGGGTCAGCCAAAATTGTCGCTGCCCATCCTGCTCTAGAAACTCCTCTGGCTCTAGAGACATCCCCTTTCGTGGAGACAGCGTCCATTCTAAAGTCGACACGTTTCCCACCTCTGCCATCACTCGTTGCACCAATTGCATTAGGGCACTGACTTGCGCGTTGTTGAGGGATAAGTGTTTTTGCTGGCTCTCATCGGGAAAATCAGTCTTGAGCAAGGACAGGGATGAGTCGTGAGGAACCACAAAGGCCGTGTGTTGAACCGCTGCCGCTCCAAGGGTTGGCACTGATTCTAAAGGGTTAAGGCTTGTTGGAGCAGGCGGTGAACTCACCACCAAATCGCTTGGAGCTGTTGTCGGAGCGGGTGGATCGCACGGCTCGATCGCATTAACATGCGGTTTAGCAATAGCGTCCTCTGTAACCTGGTAGACGATCGCCCGATTGCCCAACTGCTGTGTCTGCACATTGCCAGTGGTCGCCTGAACCCGATAAAGGTCGGGTATTACTTCACCCCAAGCGATTGCCATACCCAAACCAGGCGTTGACTGAATCTGCACCGTGTCGTCTAGCCACTGCACCGTCCCAGAGGCCAGCGCCGATCGTAGCGGTTGCACCAACACAGCTAATCGAACCTGCTGTAAATGAATGCCCAGGCGCTGCCAGTAAAATAAGCTTTTTGCCCGAAAAAGCTGTGCCCAAAGACGCTTCAGCCCCTGATCTACATCAGTCGCCGTTGCCTGACAAAACTGAATATCAAACAACGTCGAGCTTCTGCCATCCGCAATCGTGCTGACTTTAGAAGCATGACGGGCACTAGTTTTGATAAATAACGAGGGGCGCAAGATCAGTACAGGCGCATCTAACTTTTGAATCGCTGCCTCCAGGTCAGTTTGCCACTCTAGAGGTAAAGGAGTCCCTTCAATAGACTGCCGCAACTGCTGCGCGATCGCCTGTAGCTGCTGGGGATTGCCAATATCCAACCGAAGCGATGAATGCGGCAAATCGGCAAAGAACGGTTCTGACCAGTTGATAGATTCCAAAAACTGGCGCAGCATACCAGCCGAAACCACAAACCCTGGCACGACAGGAAAGTCCTTTTGCAGCAATTGCCCTAAGTACAGCGCTTTGTTGCCCACTAAAGCCCGATGGTGCGGTTGAATCTGATCGAGCCAGTAAAGATTAGCCACAGTCACAACTCATAGCAAACATCAATAGGAAACACTACAGCAAGTATTGAATTGATCTTAGGGGCTAGGAAGAAATAATGTCACGGACTGGAGTGGAAAGGAGGCAGAAGGAGCGGTCAGCCTCCTCTGGGTATAAACTATGCAGGTTAGTCAGGACACGCCGTTACGGTTAAAGCTCTGATAGATGGAGTTTTGCCTTCTGCCTTCTGCCTCCTGCCTTTTGCTATAGCAGTATCAATAGTTGGGCATACTTGAGCGAGACGCATCATATCCCTATTGACTTCCCTCGTAGGCGCAGGTACCTACTGCGCCTACGAGGGAAGTGCGTATTTCCTCTCTACCCTCCTTTCTGTATGGTTATTTCCCGCTTTACTCATGCAAGGTGCCTCTTGTGATGCATGGCTTTAGCAAGCGAATGTTTGGGGTTTCTGATCTACTATTGCAGGCTCAGTGCCCACTCTGCCAGCGTTTTACTGCAAAGACATTCTGCCCAAATTGTCAGCGTCAAATTCAACAGTGTCGGTTTTCCCATCCTGAGTGGATGCAGCAGGAGCACCTGCCAATCTTTGCCTGGGGCAGATATAGCGGTGCCTTACGACGAACGATCGCCGTGTTCAAATATGAAAATAAGCCCCACCTGGCACGCCCCCTCGGTCATTGGTTAGCCGATGCCTGGTTAAGTCTGCCCGATCGCGCCAGATCATTTACTGTGGTGCCTATTCCCATGCATTCAGAAAAGCGGCAACAGCGCGGCTTCAATCAGGCGGATTTGCTAGCAGAGCACTTTTGTGAGCAAACGCGGCTTCCTCTACAAAAGCTTGGACTGGAGCGATCGCGCGAAACGACAGCACAATTTCAACTATCGGCGGGCGATCGAGAACGAAACCTAGCAGACGCCTTCAGCCTCGGCCCAGCCTTTCGTAAACGCCCTCCTACCAAAGCGGTGCTACTACTCGACGACATCTACACTACAGGCGCAACCGCCCGTTCTGCTGCGCAAACATTACATCGCCACGGCATTCGAGTGCAGGGGCTGATTGTTCTGGCAAGGGCAGAAATGGAGAAATGAGGGGATAGGGGGAGCGAGGGAAGCAGAGAGAGACGGGGAAGCGTTGAGTGTTGAGTTGAAGAGAGGAGTCAGAAGTCAAGAGAGTCTTGAGTGTTGAATCGCCTCCTCACTCCTTAATCCCTTCCACCTTCTGCTCCCTCCGCCTCCCTTGCCTCCCCTGCTTCCTCTACCTCTACCTCCCTACTCCTTAATCAACCCATGCTCCAATGCATAGCGCACTAGCTCTGTGCGGCTGCTGGTACCCGTTTTACTAAAGAGGCGGCTGACGTACTTTTCGACATTGCGGACGCTGGTTTCGAGACGACGAGCGATTTCTTTATTCATCAGACCGTCTACCACGAGGTTAAGAACGCTCTGTTCTCTAGGGGTGAAGTCAATTTGGGTGGTGTTGGGAAGTTGAGCGATCGTGCCTCCCTTCGTCAACAGGCGCTTAATCTCTTCGATTTCCCGAATCACATCATCAATATTGCGCGGTTCGTCTTCACCAGATGCGCGTACAGCATCTCGCTTTTGCAGCAAGTTAGTGACGATCGCCACTAGCTCATCGGGGTCAAACGGTTTGGATAGGTAGGCATCGGCACCAGCGTTGTAGCCCTGAATGCGATCGGCCGTCATGCCTCTAGCGGTGAGAAAGACGACTGGCAGAGTTTTGAACTGCGGCTCTTCACGCAATTGCTTGAGGAACTGGTAGCCATCGACCTGGGGCATCATGATGTCGGTGATGACCAGATCGGGATGCTGTTGCCGCGCGAGTACCAATCCTTCAGCCGCGTTGCTGGCCGCATTCACCGCAAAGCCGCTGTCTTCCAGATAGGCCTGCACGGCTTCCCGCAAACCTGGTTCATCATCCACAAGCAAGAGTTGACCTGGCATGAAGACCCGCGCTCCTATAATCGTTCGCATTCTCCCTATTGTAGCGATCGGTGCTGCGATTCATGACTCCGTTTGTGGAGAAGGGTAGGGAGGCAGAAGGCAAAAGGCTAAGGGTGAAAGGCGCAAGGCTGACTGCTGACCGCTGACTACTGACCCTTAACCACAGGTTTAGTGTCTGGCTTTGAGTTGGGTGTTGGTGTGGCTCCGGGTTTTTTACCGCCGATCGCCGGGGTTGACGTTGGTGGCTTACTGGTGGGAACTAGCGGCCTACTGGTTCCTAAAGGAGACGCGGTTGGCTTTTTCTGCGGTTTTTTTTGTACGGTGGAGCTGCTGGGCTGCTGGGCACCCTGCACTTTGAAGGATTGAATGCTTTGTTCAAACATGGCGAGTCGCTGCGAGTAGTCACCCGCTCTGGTTGAGTAGGCGACTGTCCAAAGGGTTCTTCCCTGCTTAATGACGTAAATCAACTGTCGCAAAGCATCCAGTTGAGACGCGTTGGCTTTTACGTTGGCTTCTGTCACCAAGCGTCCGGCTGGATATTGCCCGACTTGCACCGTTTTGCGTTCGATCGTCCGCAGGGGGGTAGGCAAAGACTGCATGGCAGCATCAATATACGCCTCCACTGTCACGGTTTCGGGCACGTTAACCGCACTGACGACTACATTTGTCACCCCACCTGTGCGATCGGGCTTAGGATCTACGGCGATCAGCAGAAACGTGCTGGGGTTTTGCTCGACCAGGCTAGCAATCTTCTCATAGTCTGATCCGAGCGATCGAATCCCTTTAATGAGTGTTTGCAGCCCGGTGGTGTTAGGGCTACCACCGCGATAATTTTCGGGTAGCGCTAGCTCAATGCCAGGAGCCTTGAAGGTTTGCCACTTTTCAACCAGTGCGCTTGCTCCAGAGGGATTAAGGCGCGATCGAGCACCGGATGTTCCCGTCAAAGCATCTGCCCCCGATGGCTTCGCCTGCGTTGCACCATTTGCTGCTGGCGCTTTCTGTAGCTTGGTCTCTAGTTTGGGGGTTGCCGCCTGGCTGCAAACTGCCCCAAAACTCAGAAGGATAAAGCCGATACAAATCAATGTTTTTTGCATAAAGTGTGTTGAACAGGAAATTTATGATTCTAAGCAAGCTGTCAATGTGTTAGCGCTGACCGCTGACCGCTGATGACTGCTGATAGCTTTTCATCTCAAAACTCAAAACTTCTACACTGACCGCTGATCGCTGCCATCATCCCCCATCCTGACAGTAAATCCTTATGGCAGAATGAACTGGATACTACAAGCAACGTCCCCTCATTACTATGGCTACCAAGTTTGTATTTGTGACGGGTGGTGTGGTCTCCAGCATCGGCAAGGGGATCGTAGCCGCTAGTTTAGGGCGGTTGCTCAAATCGCGTCAGTATTCCGTCTCGATCTTAAAGCTCGATCCCTACATTAACGTTGATCCTGGAACGATGAGTCCCTTTCAACACGGAGAAGTGTTTGTCACAGAAGACGGCGCAGAAACAGACCTGGACTTGGGGCACTACGAGCGCTTTACTGACACATCCATGTCGCGGCTGAATAGCGTCACTACTGGCTCAATTTATCAAGCAGTGCTAAACAAAGAGCGTCGCGGCGATTACGATGGCGGCACTGTACAGGTTATTCCTCATATTACGAATGAGATCAAAGAGCGGGTACACCGGGTGGCAAAAAACACCAGTCCCGATGTTGTCATTACTGAAATTGGGGGCACCGTGGGCGATATTGAGTCGCTGCCCTTTTTAGAGGCCATTCGTCAGTTTCGGAAAGATGTTGGTCGGCAGAATGTCCTGTATATGCATGTGACGCTGGTGCCGTGGATTCCCGCCGCAGGCGAAATGAAAACCAAGCCCACTCAGCACTCGGTGAAGGAATTGCGATCGATCGGCATCCAGCCGGATATTCTCGTTTGCCGGAGCGATCGCCCCTTGCCACCAGGACTCAAAGAAAAAATGTCGGGCTTTTGCGATGTGCCTGTGGAGTGTGTGGTGACATCTCAAGATGCAAGAAGCATCTACGAAGTGCCGCTAAATCTTGAACGGGAAGGTCTGGCACACCAGGCGCTAGAGCTATTGCAACTGGAACAACGCCAGCCTAATTTATCCCAATGGGCTACATTGGTCGATCGCCTCTACAGCCCCAAGCGATCAGTAGAAATTGCGATCGTGGGTAAATATGTGCGCCTGAGCGATGCCTATCTTTCCGTGATGGAAGCCCTTCGCCATGCCGCGATCGCCCTGGATGCCGATCTCCAGATTCGCTGGGTAAACGCTGAAGACCTTCAAGAACAGGGTGCTGCCTACCATCTGGATGGTGTGCATGGGGTCATTGTGCCCGGTGGCTTTGGCATTCGCGGGATTGATGGCAAAATTGCGGCGATCGAGCACGCCCGCACCCATCAAATTCCGTACCTTGGTCTCTGTTTGGGCATGCAATGCTCTGTGATTGAATGGGCACGTCATATTGCCAAGTTGCCTGACGCTCACAGCGCCGAATTTTTCCCCGAAGCCAGCAACCCCGTCATTAACCTTTTGCCCGAACAGCAGGATGTGGTCGATTTAGGGGGCACTATGCGTTTAGGGCTATATCCCTGCCGCCTTGCACCCAATACCCTCGCCTTTAGCCTCTATCAGGAAGAGGTTATTTACGAGCGGCATCGGCATCGCTATGAGTTCAACAACGCCTACCGCAGCCAATTTACCGATACAGGCTATGTGGTCAGCGGCACCTCGCCCGATGGTCGTCTGGTCGAAATTGTCGAATTGCCCAATCATCCTTTCTTCATTGCCACTCAATTCCATCCTGAATTTCAATCGCGTCCCAGTGCCCCCCATCCTCTGTTTAAGGGGTTTATCCAGGCAGCGCTTACGCTCTCACCGACCAGCTACACGGATGGTAACATCTCCAATGAGCCAGCCGTCATGCCAGAGTCACTAAATATGGTGCTGAATTAGGGCGATCGCGCCCCTTTGCCGTCTGTCAAACCGCCGCTTCTACCATGCCGTTTACTGACAACCAGGTAAATGATGGAAGGTATAACGGGTGCTAGCGCCACACCCAGAGGGGTGATAAGGTTACGCTAGTCTTGAGTCTCTAGAGAACGCGTGGCTTACTGGATCAAACTTCAATACGAGCGTAATACCTATGTGATCGACCTGGATCGAGTCACAGCGTTTTGTTATGTGCCAAATGCGCGCGTATCGTTTGCACTCTTGGACGGTAACACCACGATCGTCGTCACGCAGCAAAGCGATCCTGATACGTATCAAATGATTCTGGACTATGTGGAAAAGCGCACAGGATTTGGGTTGCCGTAGGGGAATGGGGGAGAGGGAAGTAGAGAAGGTAGAGGGGGCAGGGGAAGCAGGGGGAAAGTTTTTAAGTTCACTGAATCATTGCCTTTAGCCTTTAGCCTGCTGACTCCTAACTTCAATCTATGCCTCATCAGGCATCACCTGATCTCCTACGCGTAGGACTTTGCCTGCTTGCGATGACAGAGTACGGGTATTTACGGCCAATCGAAAGAAGTGGTTGAAGCGGGATGTCACTACCCAGGCTGGCAGGGTTTCTTTGCGTTTTGTGGTGAAGGTTTTTTGAAACTGGGGGAGGCTTTCACCCGTCATGGCATCACGAGTGACGACCACGCAACGCTGGCAAGGATTCACGCCTGCAAACTGCACTGCACCGATGTGAAATGGGATGGTGCGATCGTGTTCCCCAAACAAACTATCTTCCCAGAACGGTTCGACACCTGAAATTTCCAGGTTCGAGCGAAAGCGGCGGCGTGTTTCTTCCAGGCTCAATAAGAACCAGTCTGCGATCGCTTGCAGGGTTTCCGTACTGATCACGGTAGGCCCCGGAGATTCTGTGTCATCAGGAAAGCCAACCTGGGTGTCTTGAATCAACCTGACGGCAAAGCCAAAGTAATCGCTGAGCCATGTTTCTAGCGCCGATCGATCGTCGTCCAGGTGAAAAGTCTTTGCTTGAACCTGATCCTGCGTGTGAAGACGAACTGTCCAGGTGCTCAGATCAATCTGAGAGCGAATGCCGTGGACGGCTGCCGTCCGTTTTCCATTGACAAACTTGCCCTGCATATCGACGATCGCAAACTCGCGATCGTGCTGCAACGCGCCACTCTCCAGGACAGTAGTTTGCGTCACCGTGACCCCATCCAAAGATTTAATTGGAAAAATTGCAATTTGGGTTAACGCAGGCATAGGGTTACAACTCAAATTGCTATAACTATACGTGGTATGGGTTGCTGGGCAATGGATAATGGCTCGACTGCGGTGGAAACACGTATTACACTCCCTGGGACTGGAGTTTTGGCTGCTGCTGCCATTACTAGGGCTGGGCTTTTGGTTTACGAGTGGGGCGTTAACAGACCGGGTACTACACCGATCAAATGAGACAACTCTGTATATTGAGGGTGTTCGCAAATCAAGTAAGCAACCACCACGCACTATACAATCCATTATCATCGTCACGCACCCACAGCAGAGAACGTCAACCGTCATGGTCAAGACAGTCAACTCAGCCCTCACCACCTTGTTATTTGAGTTTCCTACGACTGAACGAGATCACATCGAAGCAGCCATTAGCCATGAGTTGGGTCTGCCGCGCGATCGCGTTCAAGCGCTGGTGCAATATCAGTCTGAGCATAGGCAGAAGGAGTAGGAAGGCAGAAGGCAGGAGGCAGAGGGCAGAAGGGGCAGGGGGCAGCTTTTTTCTAACAACCAACAACTCCTTTTGCCTTTTTGCCTTCATCCCTCACAGCACTCTCAACGTACTGGCAATACTGCTAATTGCTGCCATTGCCCGAATCTCTTCCAGAGCAGTGCGGAAGTTGCCTTCACGAACATGATGGGTGACGACGACGATTTCTGCCAGGTTATCGCGTAAGCCTGTTTGCACGATCGATTCCAGGCTGACATTATGGTTGCCAAAGCAGGTGCCTAGTTTGCCAATCACACCGGGAGAGTCTTGGGTAAGAAAGCGAGCATAAAAGCGGGTTACAAGTGCCTCAATGGGGACGATCGTGCAGTAATGCTGGTGCGAACACGCCAGCAAGGGGTCAAGTAAGGGCGTGCTATTCTGCTTCAGTGCGGCACCCCGCTCTACCTTCAAAATCGCAGCAATGTTCAGAATGTCCGCCACGATCGCGCTGGCAGTTGGCCCCGCACCCGCACCAGGGCCAAAAAACATGACCTGGCCGATCGGGTCGCCCTCAATGAGAATGGCATTGTACACATCATTCACACTCGCAAGCGGATGGCTTTTGGGCACCAGCGTTGGGTGAACTCTGACCTGTAGCTGCTCTGGAGACTCTGCAAGCAACTCGGCTTCTCGTTTAGCAACCGCTAGCAGCTTAATGACAAAGCCCAACTTATCCGCATAGGCAATATCTGCGGCGCTGACCTGCCGAATGCCCTCGCAGTAAACTTCAGGCAGCTTAATTCGCCCACCAAACGCAAGTGAGGCGAGAATGGCGATTTTATCTGCCGCATCCAGACCATCTACATCGGCAGTGGGGTCAGCCTCGGCATAGCCTAACCGCTGTGCATCCGCCAGGATATCCACAAAATCGCCGCCCTCGTTCTGCATCCGCGTCAGGATGTAGTTTGTAGTGCCATTGATAATGCCTGTGACAGTTTGAATGCGGTTAGCACAAAGGGATTGCTTTAACGGCTCAATGACCGGAATGCCACCTCCCACGGCAGCCTCTAACAACACATAGACCCCAGCTTCTTCAGCAGCCGTAAAGATTTCGGCTCCGTACCGCGCGATCGCCGCCTTGTTTGCCGTCACGACATGCTTTCCATGCGCAATGGCTTTGAGAATGAGCGATCGAGCGGGTTCTAAGCCACCAATAACCTCAACCACAATATCCACGTCTGGATCGGTGACGATCGACTCTAAATCAGTGGTGATCAAGCGGGGTGGAATATCAACAGACCGAGGCTTGTCGGGCGATCGTACTCCTACCCGATAAAGCTCTAACTCCTGTACTAACGGATGCCGCTGGTCTGGGTTCTGCAAAATTTGCACCGTTCCTGTGCCCACGGTTCCCAGACCCAACAGACCAATTTTGAATGCCACAGTCTCAACCTGCCATGCAAGAGTTCCTCCAACATTGTAGGAGGGGATGGGGAACAGAGGAAGCAGGGGAAGCGGAGGGGGCAAAGGAAGCGGAAGGAGCAGGGGAAGCAGAGGGAGAGAAGATGAGGGATGAAAGTTTTGAGGTTGGAGTTCATTCTGACTTCTGACTTCTGGCTTCTGAATTCCTCTTCTACCTTCTGCCCCTGCCCTCTGCCTTTGGCCCCTACAAAATCGTCGCAATTTCCTTTAAATACACACGGCTGAATGGCTCGTTTTCACCCAGTTTGTACTGTTCCATCAGCCCATTTTGCTGCACTGAAACGGTGTCTTTTTGCCGGATGACAACGGTAGAATCGTCAAACACATCACGAGCAAGCATCATTTCGGTTTCGGTTGGATCATCCAGCACCACGACATTGCTGCCGTAGTAGAACATGCCGTCTCGATCGAGCACGTCTTCTCGATACTCTGCGACCAGCAGGTCGAGTTTGGGATTGCGCATCAGGTTTTGCAGATTGGTGTTGTAATCAGAGTGCAAGCTCTTCTCAGAGCGATTGACAAACACCCCATCGCGGCATACAGCGCCGATCGCCCAGTGAGGATGCTGGAGCAAAATATGATCCACAATTTCTTGCAGATCTGACACCGAGACGTGATTGAACGTGATGATGGGAATCCGCGCTGCTGTGCCCGTTTCAAAGAATGTCTTCAGAATATGAGCAGGCACATCAACACTCTCGCCCACTGCGGGCTTCAGGTGCATGTTGATGCCGGGGGCCGCGTTGATTTCAATAATGCCAAAGTTGCCCTCTTTCCACGATTCAGCGAGGTCAAGTGAAATGACATCAATACCCAGGCAGGTAAGGCGGAAATGCTGGGCAATATCCTGCGCCAGAATGACATTATCGGGGTGAATTTGTCGCGTGGCATCGATGCTTAAGCCACCTGCCGAAAGGTTGGCAACTTTACGCAGGTAAATGGTGCGATCGACCTCCAGCATACTGTCTAGAGTCAACCCCTGTTCATCCAGGTAGCGTTCCATCGCTGCATCCGACTGAATTTTGCCGAGCGGTGAGGTTGGGGTATCCACACGAGCAGGCGTGCGGTTTTCACGATCGATCAACTCACGAATGGTAGACTTGCCATCCCCTATAACTGAGGCAGGACGGCGTTCGGTTGCGGCAACAAAGCGTCCATTCACGCACAAAAGGCGGTAGTCTTTGCCCGCAATGCTTTGTTCGACGATGATGCGAATGGACTGTTCGTCGGGTACAGCTTCTACCGCGCGATCGAACGCCAGTTCCAGATCATCAGCATCTTTAACATCCGCCGTTACCCCAATACCCTTATGACCTACAACGGGCTTCACCGCTACAGGATAGCCAATTTGTTTAGCGGCTGCTAACGCTTCATTCGCCGTGTAGACAATGCTGCCTCTGGGTACGGGAAAGCCGAGCGTATGGAGAAACTCCTTGCAATCATCCTTGCCCGTTGTGAAATCTGAATCGATATGGCTGTCGTGGTCAAACGTGGTGGCGATGCCTCGAACCTGCTTTCTGCCATAGCCATACTGCATCAACCGTTCATCCCACAGGTAGAAGCTGGGAATCTCCAGTTCATACGCCGTTTTGAGGAGTGCATACACGGTGGGGCCACCATAGACCGAATCACGAAAGAAGCCTTGCAACACTTCAATCTGGTCTTCGATCCAAAAGCGTCGATCGCGCGTAATCGCCTCAAACCAATCCCACACGCAGTAAACGATTGCGCGGCTGGTGCGTCCATGCAGCGACTGCACAGCTACTCTATCCCGTCCTTTCTCTTCTCTGACGCTCCACTGGGTGAGATGCAAGTCCATTTCAAGCTTGCTCACTTCGGCTACAGTGCGGGCGAACAATTGCGCGTAGGAGTCGTAGGTTTCATCAAGCAGGTGAGGATAGCGATCGCTAATGACGGTCAAGTATGTGTCTAGCGATCGCGGCGGGTTTTCCTTAACCAATGCGAAGTCAAACGCAGCAGCGGCTGTCCCCAGGTAAGGGTTTGGCCCTGCGTAGTGCCTGAGATTAAAGATATCAAACGCATCAGTTGTCCTTGCGTTGACTCGGACAATATCTATGCCTTGATCTACCACCATATGAAGCCCTTTTTCGACGCCTTATTGAGACTAGCTGGTTGCAGCGACAGCTTTCCTCTACCGAAGGGTACGCTTTACCTAGAGAATGGTTGTGAAATCGGCCTCTATCCTGTGAAATACCCCTTTTGACGGGTGAAAAAACGGGTCATTGTCGCTAAAAATACATATCACCTTGTCAAGAGGTCATCACCTTACGAACAAGAAATTTATGAACATATCCTTTAAAAACAAACCATCCACTCATGTGCCAACTGGTCATCCTGAGGATGGCCAGCTTCGGGGCGAAGTCCACAAGTTAGCAGACGCGGCTTTTCACCGTCATCTCATCTCAGGACATGGAGATAGTGAATATCCTGACGAATACCAGATCGTGCATCAAGGCAAGCCAAAGCATTTTCCGCTGAGCCGTGCCCGTGCCTTTTTAGCAAAACTCATGCAGCGATCGACATCATAAGTCCGCCCAATTTTGGCAGCGATGAGCAGCGAAGGTTACAGCGTTGCTCATCGTTTGCTTAGCTTAACTATCTTTGACGCAGAGTAGCCGATCAACCTGGAGCCACTTGGAAAGCTGAGTCTTTCCAAACGCTGCTATGCGATGTCAGTTTGGCCTTTGTATGCTGCCGTAAGGGTTGTCTAAGTTGAATTAACAATTTTGTTTGCTCAAATTTTTTGTATCAAAATCTACCGAATGACGGTGACGAAGCCCGCGATCGCCGTGTTCTACTAAGAAATTCACTAGTTAGAGCTTGGAGACAGTATGACAGTACAGGATGCTGAAGGAACCGTTGTAGCGGCATCGCCAGACGATACAGCAGAGCTACAGGAGAGCGTTGCCCTTCCAGAAACCCACGGGCAACTGGTGATTATTGGTGGTGCAGAGGATAAAGAAGGAGATTGCACAATTCTGCGGGAGTTTGTGCGTCGCGCAGGCGGGCTACAGGCTCGCATTGTGGTGATGACAGTAGCAACGGGGCTTCCAGGCGAAGTCGGCGAAACATACCTGAACGTTTTTGAACGGTTGGGCGTTGAATCGGTGCAGGTGGTAGATACAGCAAGACGCGAAGATGCGAGTGACCCAAGAGCGCTGGAGCTAACCCAGGATGCCACAGGGGTGTTTTTCACGGGTGGCAACCAGGCTCGTATTACCGAATGCATGAAAGACACTGAACTCGATGCCTTGCTGCACAAGCGCTTTGCCGAAGGTATTGTTGTTGCGGGTACTAGTGCGGGAGCTGCCATGATGCCCGACATGATGATTGTAGAAGGCGAATCGGAAACGAATCCCCGCATGGAAGTGGTGCGAATGGATCAGGGAATGGGCTTTTTGCCCGGTGTGGTAATTGACCAGCACTTTGCTCAGCGGGGACGGTTAGGCCGCTTGTTGTCTGCGATCGCCCAACAGCCCGTCAACCTCGGCTTTGGCATTGATGAAAACACGGCGATCGCCATCAACGGTAAAGAGCTAGAAGTCATTGGTGAAGGCGCAATTACAGTAGTCGATGTGGCAAACATCACTCATAACAATGTGGAAGAGTTGCTGCGAGACGAACCACTCGCACTGTGCAATGCGACACTGCACATTTTGCCCCACGGGTACAAGTTTGACCTGGAGAAGCGATCGCCCATCGATCGAAGATGATACGGCAGAAGAAGGCAGGAGGTAATACCAGTTTTGAGTTTTGAGTTTTGAGCTACAGAAGCTCTGTTCCATCACTCTTTGAGGTTCTTGATCTGTAGCTCGATGAGAGGGAAACGGTATAAAGCCTTATATCAATACTTTTGCTCGTTGCAGCGTGGTGTAACCAGCAGGCTTTTCTTGAACCAGCCGTAACTCAACGTGGGACGGGCACCTGATTCAGGAGGGTTGTAATGACTGCATCTACCTGAAGTCCATCTAACTGTGCTTCGGGACGAAGGATGAAGCGGTGGCGCAAAGTGGGTGGGGCGATCGCTTTAATATCATCGGGCGTGACAAAATCGCGTCCGTTAAGCCATGCATTAGCCTTACTTGCCTGAAGCCATGCCACCGCCGATCGTGGTGATGCGCCTAACGCCAAGTCAGGATGCTGACGCGATCGCTGCACCAGGGCCAGCAAATAATCGATTAACGGTTCGGTGATGGTTATCGATCGCACAGCCTGACGGGCAGCCAGAATTTGTTCAACCGATAGGAGAGGCTTAAGCTTTGCCAGATCGAGCCGTTTGGTTTGCTGCCCTTTGTGGCTGTTGAGCAGCATCTGCTTCTCGGCTTTGGGGTCAGGATAATCCACCATGAGCTTGAACAGGAAGCGATCGAGCTGTGCTTCTGGTAGAGGATAGGTGCCCTCAAACTCTAATGAGTTCTGCGTTGCAATCACCCAGAACAAGTCTGGCAGTGCCAAACTTTGCCCGTCTAGAGTGACCTGCTGTTCTTCCATCGCCTCCAGCAGGGCAGCCTGCGTTTTAGGCGGGGTGCGGTTCACCTCGTCAGCCAGCAACACCTGGGTAAAAACGGGGCCTTTCTTCAACGTAAAGCTCCGCGTATTCAGGTCGAAAATATTCGTACCCAGAATATCGGAAGGCAAAATGTCGGGCGTTAGCTGAATGCGGCGGAACTCTGCCTGCACCAGTTGCGCTAATACCTTCACCAGCAGCGTTTTGCCCGTCCCCGGCACGCCCTCCAAAATGACGTGTCCGCCTGCTAACAGCGCTACCATAAACTGCTGTACCAGGGCAGATTGTCCGACAATTACTTGGCTCAAGGCTTGAGAGAGGCGATCGAAGGCGATATTGAGTTCGGACATAGGGAGAAGGAGAGAGGAGAGAGGGGTAAGGAGTGAAAAGGCAGAGAGTAGAAGCTTAAGGAAGCAGGGGAAGCGGTGGCGGGGGAGGCAGGGGAAGTAAGGGAGCGATCTTCTGAATAGGACTTACGCAAAAGCGGTCATCTTTCGTCCCCTAGCTCCCAATTTTGAGAGAATCGAGCCAATTAAAGCCCCAGAGTAGGGGTTTGGGGTTAAATGCGTATCCTACTGAACTCAAAACTTTTTATCCTTCATCCTTTACCCTTTCTTGTTCCAACTCAAAACTTCATTTCCCTAGCTGTCGTCTTACAGTCTGGAGCGCATCCAACCACCTTAACAATTCTGCTTCGGAAGCACGGCGAGGGCGTTTAATAGGGTTCAAGGCGGCTTCTAGCATCGTCGGTGATTGTTTAGTTTGGGCTGTCCAGGCATCGAATAGCGTTGTGAGAGGGAGCGGTTCTGCGCCCAGACCAAGTGCCTTCTGCACGTCAAGCTGCTCGGCTTTGCAGACCGTGTTGACGACGAATTGGCTGCTTTCAGCTTTACGCAAAACGGCTGCTAGCGCTTGGATATAGGCTTCGCTGTTGTCAACTGATGGAGCGGGAAGGGCGATCGCAGGCCCCAATCGCTGATTTTGCCCCCAGATTAACACCAGGAGAATCACGGCTGCTTGAATTGCCACCAGAAGCAATGGCGTTTTAGCCAGATAACCGATGAGGGTACCAGAGGTTTCTTGCTGGATGATCTCTGCATCTTTGTATCCGTGCGAATATTCATCAACCCAAATGGGTAGCCCTGGCTCGGTGACGAGCTTTGCCAGAAACTCAAAGTTTCCCGGCTCATCTTGATACGCATTAGCCGCTAAGTGTGGCGTAGCGGCACGAATTACACGAGCCTTCCCGTTCTGATGCTGCCAGACGATCGCGCCAAAGGTATCGGACAGCAGTGGCTCGGGTTTGTCCTGCTTGTCATCCGGCTTAGCCACATCGCGACGACTTGTTTGGATGCGAACGTTACCCACAGGGCTGGCGATCGTACTTTCAAAAGGAGCCTGCGTGCTTAATGCTTTAGCACCAAGCTGCACCAAAACGTTCCCTTTTTCGAGCCAGTCTGAGGGAGCTGCCGAGAGGGGCGCTGCACCGTTGCTGACCTGCAACAGCATGATCGGTGAGATTGGGGCAGATGTGGCGGTAGAAGCAGAGACGGCTGTAACATTGAGCCCAATGGGTTGCTCTACGTCTGGACTGAAGGTTTCGATCGCAGGCGTTTGAGGTTCGTTTGGCTCATATAGTGACCTCAACGGCTTCTGCCAGCGATGAATAGTCACACCTCTAGACTCCATAAAGGCATACCAGGCTCCATACCCATCGGGCGATCGACCATACGTTGAGCCACTTCGTAGTTGATTGCCTCTCGGTGCGGCGAAGAGGCTAATGACCACCAAGGTAACAAGGGCAATCGCCAGTATCCAGATTTGTCGCTTGGAAAGGGACATGAGTGAAGAAGGCAGAGGGTAGAAGGGAGAAAGGTTACTGGCTCTATGTAGAAGCAGGTGTTAACAACTTTAGAGGAAGTTAAACGCTAGAGAATGGTTTACTGGGGTACTATCGGTTGTGAATGCTCAAAGCTCGAAGCGCCAAGCTTTTACCGCAACGACGCACAAGCTATCTAAATCTCCCCTGGCTTCCCACGCTCCCGCTGCTCCCCATCCCTTGCTTCAATGGCTCGATACGCTTGCTGGCAGCGATCGAACTCGGCGGCGGAAATATCAGCGTTGCTAAAACAGAGTTGTTCATGGGTGCGGATGAGGCGTTGATAGGGAGCGGAGAGAGGCAGCGTTTGCACAATGCGTAGATATTCGCCGTCTGTCCGGCTGAGTTCATGGGGGACGGGTTCAGTGTCGTTTAGGTGCTGAAGGGCTGCCCTATAGAGGGCGCGGCAGGCTTCGCGATAGTTTCCCTGCTGGGCAAACGTGCGCGATCGCTGAAGCCATGCAGCTACAGTGAAGGGACGATCGACCTGAGTCTGGCGATCGGACTGTCCCTGTTGGGCGATCGTGAGCGCAGTCAGGTAAGGACGTGCAAGCTGATAAATCTGCCAGATTGCCCAGCTTACAAGGCCACCGATGACAATCCAAAACAGCAGCCGAAGCAACCAATCTGGCAAGGACCAGTTAGGCAACCCGGCTCGATCGTTTGGAGCAAACAGCCGTTCCAGCCATTCGCTCAAACGCTGCTGTAACAAATGAAGCTGCCACTCGACACTCGTTTTCTCAAAAGAACCAGCCACTGTTTATCCCTCGTAGAAGTTTTGAGTAGCGCTTTGCGCCGCTACGCTAGAGAGTTCTGAGTTTTGAGTTGAAGAGCTACCAGCTATTAGCGGTCAGCGGTCTTCTAACAACCAGCAACTAAAAACCCTAGCGAAGCCATGCCGAAGGCTTTACAACTTCTTTTGCCTTCTCCCTTCTCTCTTCCCCCCCTAATCCACCTCCTCTGGTTCTGGCGGTGGCACCAGAATCACCCGCACACGCTGACTATCTTCAAGCACTGTGAGGTGAACATCATCAATTTGCAACGTGTCACCAGCTTCAGGAGGGCGCTGCAACTCTTCCAAAAACAATCCCGCTAAAGTAGCTGCTTCGTCACGGGGCAACTGCACATCCAGTTCGTTGTTAACAGTAGCAATGCTGGCACGAATTTTGAAAATGCCTTCATGGGCGCTAATTTGGCGGAACTCCCGTTCTTCTTCTGCATCATACTCGTCACGGATTTCGCCAACGATTTCCTCCAGCACGTCTTCGAGGGTGACTAGCCCTGCGGTGCCGCCAAACTCATCGCGTACCACAACCAGATGCAGGCGATTCTTCTTCATTTCTGTCAGCAGGTCGGTTGCTGACTTCGTTTCAGGAATGTAATGAACGGGGCGCAACAGTTCGCGAATGCCAGGTGGGTGCTCCAGCGTCGCTGGCAACGGGCGAATCAGGTCCTTGACGTGCAAAATGCCCACGATATTGTCTAAATCGTCATCACAGACAGGTAGGCGAGTATGGGCATTCTCAGACACAATCTGGCAGGCTTCCTGCAAGGATGTGGTGCTTTTAAGGTACTGAATTTGCACCCTTGGCACCATGATGGCTCGTGCGGTAATGTGACTGAGTTCAACGGCACCTCGAATAATGCGGCGCTCTTGTTCGCCGACCGTACTACCTGCCAGTCCAGCATCGACCATCGCCTTGATTTCTTCTGTACTAACAGCCCCTTCTTCCTCAGACTCAGGATTGCCTGTTAGCTCCAAAATCAAATTGGTCGAAAGGCTGATTAGCTTGACGATCGGAGCCGTCAATTTTTGCAGAAAGCGCAATGGGCGGATACAGAAGAGTGCGAACTCCTCTGCATGGCGAATGGCTAGCTTTTTGGGGACAAGCTCACCAAAGATGAGGCTGACAAGAGCAATCACAACGGTGACGCTGACAAGCGAAATCTTTTCGGCCAGATCACGGGCCATAAACGGAACAAGCACCTGAGACAGAGGCGTTGCCAGGTTCTCAGCCGCAAAAGCACCATTGAGAAAGCCTGTCAGCGTAATGACGAGTTGAATCGTTGCCAGAAAGCGCGTACTGTCTTCGGTGGTTGCAAGCACCATACGGGCGCGACGATTACCCTGATCTGCTAGCAACTGCAAACGGACATCACTGGAGGACACAAGCGCGATTTCTGCTGCCGCAAAGAAGGCATTGATGGCAATCAGAGCAATGTTGATTCCAAGCAGTAGAGGAATATTGGTGGCGGTGTTCATGTGTCGGGTTGGCGATCCGATGGTCATCCACGAGACGCATCAAGTTATCTAGCCAATAAATAATTTAGAGGACTCTCCAAAGTTTAGCGTCTATCCTGTGACCTTTCTCATGCGATCGTCATTGAGGGTGCAGAAGCCCCGGTAGACTCACCACTGTTTAACAGAGGATTAGATTTAGCAGGGGATTAGATTGACTGACAGAAAATGAGACACGATTAATCTTCAAGTAGCTTTATAATACATCTGTATTGATTTGGAGAAAAAGATGCAGCAACGACTCAGCCTTGTGACGCTAGGAGTACAAGATTTGCCGCGATCACTCCAGTTTTACCGCGACGGGCTGGGTTGGAAGCCGTCGAGTGCGAGCCAGGAAGAGATCGCATTTTTCCAACTGGGTGGGGTCGTGCTGTCGCTGTATTCACGTACAAGTTTGGCAGAGGACGCAACGGTTGAGCCTGTGGGAACTGGCTTCTCAGGGATCACGTTGGCCTACAACACCAAACGGAAAGAAGAAGTGGATGAGGTGCTCCAACTCGTTGAGCAGTTGGGCGAACGGATCGTAAAACCAGCACAAGATGTCTTTTGGGGTGGCTATAGCGGCTATTTTGCCGATCCGGATGGGCACCTCTGGGAAGTCGCTTGGAATCCCTTTTGGGCGTTTGACGATGCTGATCAGGTGATTCTGCCTTCGTGACGAGCGTTGCCCTCATTGACTTACCCGTCTGGCGATCGCGGTCAGTGCTTTCAACCCGCGCAGGGAGCCACGAATGAGACGGATCGCGGCGATCGGCTGTCGCATCATGCCCCACGCAAGCGGTAATGCGTGCAGAGTGCCATCAGAGCCGATGGCCTGCGCCAGATCGGGTAGATCGTGCTGTGCGTTATCGCTAACTACTCGCAGCATGGCAACGCTTGCGCCTGCTTGATGCAACACGTCGAGCGCAGCAAACCCTTCCATATCAACTACGGTTGCCGAGTACTGTTGGGCAAGCTGGTGCTTTTCCTGAGCATATGAGACAAGGCGATCGCTCGTCAGTGCGCTGACTACAGCCGCCGTCGGTATTTTTTGCTGTAGCCATGCCAGCAACGCCGCATCACAGGGTAGGGCACCACCCGGTTTAGTGCGGTTAATACAGTCCCGATAAAGCACCACGTCAGCGATCGCGTGCTGTGGCCCAAGGCTACCGCAGAGTCCCATGATTAATAGCTTCTTACCTGCGATCGTGTTTGTCTGCTGCCAGGTTTTGAGATAGCGGCTGAGGGGTGCTGGCCCAACGGGAATAGGGATTACAGTAGGAAGCTGGGTACGTCCCACGCCCCGACGCACAGCTTGATATTCTGCTCCTTGCGGGACGAGAATGGTGTCAATCACAGGTCTGGCGTTCCAATTTGATGGGTGAATGTTGGTTTGGGTTAGCTTTTAGCGGTCAGCTTTCAGCTTTCAGTTTTACGGCATGAAACAATCATTTCAAAACGCTGTAGGATTAGTCCTGACTTGTGATGATGCTGTTGCTGACCTGTGATGATGCTATGCAGTCCTAAAAGCATTCGTGAAAAGCATGCTGTGTTCAACCCAAGTAGCGTCAGCGGTCAGCGGTCAGCCTAGAATTTAAAGCTGAAAGCTGAAAGCTATCCAGCATCATGTTCACAAATCAAATAGGATCGCCATATGTGTGTGAGATCGATACTGACATATCAGGGCTATTGATATGACCCGGTTGCGTAACCAAAAGACTGCAATGGTCTCCTTCTCTGTTTTGCTGGTAGCTACGATCGGAGGCGTCACTGCCAGACCGCTCATTGCGGCATGGCTCGTTAACCCCGTGCTGGCTCCGGTGTTAGGTGCCAGTGCTTTTCCGCTACCGACCAGTGTACCTGTAGGCACCGTCATTCGGATTGGTGGCTCCAGCGGGATGGAGACGATTAATCAAGTGCTGAAGCGGCGCTTTGAGCAGCAATTTGTTGGCACAGATGTTGTACTGAATACGCAGGGAACAGGGCCAGCGATTAAAGACGTGCTGGATGGCAATGCTGATCTGGCAGCCATTGGTCGATCGCTCACAGAGCAGGAAAAAGCGCAGGGACTCGTCCCCGTGCCCGTGTCACGGCATAAAATTGCGATCATTGTGGGGACGCAGAACCCGTTTAAGGGTGATTTGACGTTTGAGCAATTTGCCAAAATTTTTCGGGGTGAAATTAAGGATTGGTCGCAACTGGGCGGTGCTCGCGGTGCCATTCGGTTTATCGATCGCCCAGACAGTAGCGACACGCGCCAAGCCTTTCGCAACTACCCCGTGTTTAAGCAAGCCCGCTTTGTTACAGGAAAAACGGCGCGGCAGGTAGCTCAAGACAGCACCAGCCAGGTAATACAGGCGCTAGGCACCGATGGTATTGGGTATGCGATCGCCGATCAGCTTGAAGGGCGGGGCGATGTGCGCGTGCTCACCATGCACAAAACCTTACCGAGTAACCCCAAGTATCCGTTTTCTCAGCCACTCATCTACGTTTACAAAGGCCCCCAGCCCAATCCATCGGCACAGGCATTTCTGGGCTTCGCGTCTGCCCCTACCAGCCGCAAAACTATTGAGACCGCTCGGAAAGAGTCAACCGCTCTCCTAGCCGCTAATCCTGAAGTTGCGTCCCCAACGCCCAAAGTCTCAGTTCCCAGTGCTCCAGCCCCAAAGCCCAGTGCCACTGCGGTACCCCAGGCCGCTTCTCCCGCGCCTTCTAACGCACCAGAGACGTCACTAGTCAGCGCAAGGCCCTGGTGGTGGTTGCTGGCACTACCGCTTTTGGGAGGACTGTTCTGGTGGCTGCTGAAAGACCGTGAGGGGCAGTTTGAGCCAGAAGAACCGCTGCCTGAGTCGATGGAACCGGATGCACCACTGGAAGAAACAATCGTGCCCGTGCCTGAGATTGTCCCACCTCTGCTGGGGACCCAATCGACGGGTCGTAGTCGCATTACTCTGGTACCCCGCGATTGCACAAACGCCTACGTTTACTGGGAAATGCCCACGGATGAAAAAGAGGCGCTACAGCAGCAGGGCGCTCGTAAACTTGTGCTACGGCTCTACGAGGTGACGGGGGTCGATCTTGACCACCAACCGCCCGTTAGTTTGCAGGAATTTGATTGCGATACTGAGGCGCACGATCGACACCTTCCCATTCGGACAGACGATCGTGATTATCTGACTGAACTCGGATACGTTGCCGAAGATGGCCGCTGGCTTTCGGTTGCTCGCTCGGAGGCCGTACATGTGCCTGCCTGCCTAGCGCCACAGCCATCGATCGCAACAGATGAACCAACGCCTGTGAGTGAACCATCGCCCGTGCTACGGGATGAGGGAAAGACAACCGACGGTGCCCCTTTGGTAGACGGTGGCGTGGCAGAAGATACCGCACCAGAAGGCGATGCAGGTACTCGCACGATGCTTGCGGACGATCGCACCTATCAGCCTTTTAGCGCCGAAGCGAATCACATTAGCCTGATGCCACCCAAGACCGCAGACGCTTACGCCTACTTAGACGTGGTTGGTCGGTCAAAAGGCGATCCTGGCACCACGTCCACGTCCTTCTTTTCACACGAAGCGGCAAGGGATCAGCGCCACGATCGCGCCACTGAAGACAGTTTGGCAGGAGACCATCAGGCAACAAGCCATGAGATTTTTCTGGTGCCTCGTGACCGTCAAAGTGCCTACATCCATTGGAAGGTGCTTCAAACAGACAAGGATGCTCTGAAGCATCAGGGTGGGCAGCAATTAGTACTGCGAATCTATGACGTGATGGGTACCGAAACCGCTTCTGGCTACAGTATGCAGCAGTTTCTCTGCAACGAATGGGAGCAAGAGCAGCTCGTACCCATTCCCGTCAGCAATGTTGACTATGTGGCTGAACTTGGCTACACCACGTTGGATGGACGCTTTTTAAGCCTGGCACGATCGATCCCCACACGGGTTCCTGGCGCTTAAGAAAGTGTTCCACGCACCGTTAAACGAGCCGTTAAAGCCCGTATTTTACACTTTGGCTCTGCTTTGAGTGCTCTTGATGCCAACGATCGCTCAAAGCAGTCGTTTAGAGTGTGAAACGGTAGGATGGCTAATAGATCATTAAGGGTTGGACCTACTACCGCAATGTCTTTGCGAGAGCGTTTTAACATTTCTAAGCTAGCGATCGAGTACCCCTGGCTGACGCTGGGCTTTTGGCTTGCTGTTTCCATTGCGGGGATAATGGCATTCAGTTCGCTTAAGTATGCCCTGTTTCCGGATATTACCTTTCCCGTGGTGGTGGTGAATGCGTCGGCAGAACTGGCGACCGCTCAAGAGACTGAAACTAAACTCACAGCCCCCCTCGAACAGGCACTGAAGGGGCTAGAAAAAGAAGGCTTGAATGGTGTGCGCTCTTCGACCTATCCAGGACGGGCGATCGTCAGCCTGTCGTTTGAGGTCGGCACCAATTTAGAACAATCGGTGAAGCGCGTTGATGCCACGCTTAAACCGCTCAAGTTGGCGAATAACAGCACGTATAAGCTCACTCCTGTTAATTTGAATGAGTCTGCGGTTGCCAGCTACGTCGTTGAAAGCAAGCAACAGTCCTTATCGCAGTTGACGACGTTGACTCAAGAACGGATTCTACCCACGATCGCACAAGTACCTGGTGTCCTCAAGGTCAACCTGCTGGGCATTCCCGGTGGGGCAACGGTCAAAACACCTGCATCAAAGCCAAACACAGCCGAACAGGTGATCCTGGATGCAGGCACCTCTGCGGTACGGTTTAGCGGTCGAGATGCCTTAGCCTTTGAGGTCATCAAGCGTAGCAATGCCAATACACTGGAGGTGGTAAAAGCCATTGAGCAGTCTGTTGAAAAGGTGCGATCGCAGGTCTTAGAGGTACAGATCAACCTGGCAGAAACGCAGGCAGAGTACATCCGTGAAGCAACAGATTCCACGCTGGATGCTCTGGTGCTGGCAACCGCGCTCTCGGTGATCGTCATCTTTCCTTTCTTGTGGAACTGGAAGGCCACGCTGATCTCGGCACTGGCGATTCCCACCTCCCTGCTCGGCACTTTCATTGTGATGGCAAGCTTTGGGTTCAACCTGGAAACCATCACGCTGTTAGCGCTGGCCCTAGTGGTGGGGATTATTGTTGACGACGCGATCGTGGATGTGGAAAACATCGCCCGCCACCTGGATGAAGAAAACACATCGCCTCGACAGGCTGCCATCAACGCCACGAACGAGATCGGCCTCACGGTGACGGCGGCAACTTTGACGATCGCGGCAGTTTTTCTGCCCGTTGGCCTGATGGAAGGGGTGATTGGTCAGTTTTTTCGCCCCTTTGGTATCACCGTTTCAGCCGCTGTCATCATTTCGCTGCTGGTGGCCCGCACATTGTCGCCCTTGCTGGCGGTTTACTGGCTGCGACCACAACAGCATCAGCCCACGACACAGCGTTGGTCAGGGTTTGTCCGCAGTTATTGGAGTTTGCTGCAATGGTCACTCAACCATCGGGGCATTGTGATTGGCGCGGCATTGCTTAGCTTTGCAGCAGGTGTGGCGCTCATTCCCATCATTCCGAAGGGGTTTATTCCCAAGCTCGATCGGGGCGAATTTAACATCACGTACACCGCTCCTCTACCCCAGGCGGCACTGGCTCAAGCGGCTCAGGCTCAGGGTACTGGTGCCCCTCCAACGACGCTTCCCGCAGGTATCAATCGTGCCGACTTAACAGCGCAACAGGCACCTCCTATCAACCCCCTTACCGAATCGCTCGACACGGCGAAGAAGCTCGAAGCCTTTGTGCTGAAGTCGCCTCAGGTGGAAGCCGTTTTTACGACTGTGGGCACTCGGCAACAGCCCAACAAAGGCACGCTTTACGTCAAGCTCCGCAAAGACCGCACTATCCACACGGCTGAGGTACAAGACCAGTTTCGACAAAATTTGCCTGTGCTCAAAGGGGTGACGACAAGCGTTGAAGATATTCAGTTTATTGATACGGGTGGTGAGAAGCCGTTACAGGTTGCGTTGATCGGCGATGATCCGCTGGTGTTAAGCCAGACGGCAAAAACCATTAAACAGCGGCTTGAGAAACTACCTGGCTTTGCGGATATCAGCACCACAGGTGACGCTAACACCAGTGACAAAATTGTCGAGATCGATCGCTGGAATGCTCGTCGTGTGGCATACGTCAGCGCAAACTTAGAGCAAAATTTGGCATTGGGTGCCGCGACCGATCGTGTCGTGGCGATCGCCAATGAAGTCAAGCCAGCCTCCATCACGCTCGATCTGGGCGGCGATTCGGCTAGAGTGGGCGAAATTTTTGGCAGCTTTGGCACCACGCTTACCCTCTCGGTCGTCTGCATTCTCGCGGTGCTGCTGCTGCTCTTCCGCAGTTGGACTGACCCGCTGGTGATTGCGTTCTCGCTGCCATTGTCGATCGTGGGCGCGTTGCTGGCATCCTTGCTCACGCGGAGCGACTTCGGCATGATTTCGGTCATTGGCATCGTGTTTCTGCTGGGTCTGGTCAACAAAAACGCCATTCTGCTGGTGGATTACATCAATCAGTTGCGCCGCAGCGGGGTTTCTCGTACCGATGCCATCCTCAAAGCGGCTCCTGTCCGCCTACGCCCCATCTTGATGACCACCGCTGCCACGATTCTTGGCATGCTGCCGATCGCACTGGGTTTGGGAGCCGGAGCCGAACTCAGAGCACCAATGGCGATCGCCATCATCGGCGGACTCGTCACCTCTACACTCCTGAGCCTGATCGTCGTTCCCGTCGTCTACGCACTACTGGACGACATCAAACTTCGATTAAAGAGGAAATCCATTTGAGCCGAATACGAGAGATTGAAGCGTTTGTTAAAATGAGCATCAGGTGGAGCAAGTATCCAAAATGCCTACTGTGTCTTAATTAGAAAGTTTATGTCGTGTCAGCTATCAGTTAACGTTTATCATGTTGCAACCGATTCATCTGATCTGCATTGATCATCATACTCGCAATGTCTACGTTTTGGCTGGATACGATGAAACGCTTGAGTTTGAAATTATACAAAACGGGGAGGTGTTGTGATGAGTCAAGTAAATCTTGATGCCATGAATGATGCTGAATTAAAACGATACTTTCTGTCAAATCGCCAAGATCAAGATACTTTTCAAGCGTATTTGGACAGGTTTAGCCAGCGCCCGAAAACAGTCATTGCGAGACCAAGCGATCCTGATTTTGATGCCAAGATTCAAGCAGCAATTCGACAAAAATTAGAAGCTTTGGGTAGTAGCCAAGCAGACAACAATACAGTAGAACGCATGGAATAATTTTGAGATCTACATAAGCGGAAAACCAGGCTTTTCAAACATGACACACTTAAACTTTGAGCCTATATTTTAGCACACTGGAATGATGGTAAAGCCCTCCAGAGCTACATCAACAAGCGCTATAGCGAGAATCCAACTACACAGGTATATGCGCCTGAAGATGATGTCGCCCAGCTATAACAGAGCATTTGAAAGGCAAAAAATAGCAGGAAGACTCTTAAATTTCTCAATCTATTCAATGAGTTAGCCGCCACAACTACACTAAAGACTCAATGCAAGCATTTGTTACGGGTGGAACGGGGTTTATTGGCGCGAATCTGGTCCGCCTACTGCTGCAAGAAGGATATGCGGTGAAGGCACTAGCGCGATCGCACAGCCGCTTAGACAACCTGCAAAATCTGGATGTCGAAATCGTCCAAAGTGACTTGAATGATCCCGGCTTGTGGCAACACATTAAAGGGTGTCAATTTCTCTTTCACGCGGCAGCCCATTACTCGCTGTGGCAAACCGATCGCGAGGCACTGTATCAAAACAATGTCGTCGGTACCCGTAACATTTTGGCAGCCGCACAGAAGGTTGGGGTAGAACGCACCGTCTATACCAGTTCGGTTGCAGCGATCGGCGTGGGCAGTGACGGCAAACCTGTAAACGAAATGTACCAAAGCCCGGTTGAAAAATTAATTGGTCACTACAAGAAATCAAAATATCTTGCCGAACAGGAAGCAGTCAAAGCGATGCAGGCAGGACAGGATGTTGTGATTGTTAACCCCAGTAGCCCGATCGGCCCCTGGGATATCAAGCCCACACCAACAGGAGACATTATCCTGCGCTTTCTCCGTCGCCAGATGCCTGCTTATGTGGATACCGGACTAAACTTCGTCCATGTGCAGGATGTCGCGTGGGGACATTTGCTGGCATTACAGAAAGGGAAGACGGGCGATCGCTATATTCTGGGCCATCAAAACCTGACGCTCAAGCAACTGCTCGATCAGCTAGCCCAGTTGACAGGGCAACCCGCGCCCCAGCGATCAATTCCGGCCTGGATTCCCCTCACGGTTGCATGGATTGACGAGCAAATTCTCGCGCCGCTGGGTAAAACGCCATCTGTACCGCTAGATGGCGTTCGGATGTCGCAACAGCCGATGTACTACGATGCCGCTAAAGCCGTACGCGAACTCGGTCTACCGCAAACCCCCATTTCTACGGCGTTGCACGATAGCATAGAGTGGTTTGTAAAAAATGGTTACGTGTTGAAAGGCAAAGGGGAAAGGCTCAAGGCTCAAGGATAAAAATTTAAGCCTTTGGCCTACTGCTTCGCAGAAGCAAGCTACATACTTGAGCCTTTCTTCATCCGTGTTCCCGTTTTGAGGAGTGAAAATGTATGGCAATTCTTCTACAGCAGGCGATCGAAGTTGGTAAGTATATCGTCTCTCAACGTCTGAAGGGACGCACAAAGTATCCCCTGACCTTAATGCTGGAACCGCTGTTTCGTTGCAATCTAGCGTGCCCTGGTTGTGGCAAAATTCAACATCCCACCGACATTCTGCGTCAGAATATGACCCCTGAACAGTGCTTTGCTGCTGTTGAAGAGTGCGGGGCACCTGTGGTTGCCATTCCTGGTGGGGAACCATTATTGCATCCCCAAATCGACGAAATTGTGCGGGGTCTGGTCGATCGCAAAAAATTTATTTACCTCTGCACCAACGGCATTTTGCTGGAGAAGAGCCTGGATAAGTTTACGCCCTCGCCTTATCTGACGTTTAGCGTCCACTTGGATGGCTTGCGCGAACATCACGACAAGTGCGTCGATCGCAAGGGCGTGTTTGATGTTGCCGTCAAAGCGATCAAAGCGGCGAAAGCGAAAGGCTTCCGGGTCACTACCAACACCACGATTTTTGATGGCACTGACCCAAAAGAGATGCAAAGCTTCTTCGATTTCCTTGAAACGCTGGGCACCGATGGCATGATGGTGTCCCCCGGCTACAGCTACGAGTGGGCACCTGACCAGGAACATTTCCTCAAGCGCGAACAAACGAAATCACTCTTCCGCGAAATTCTGGCTCCCTTTAAGGCGGGTCAAAAGAACTGGAACTTCAATCACAATCCCCTGTTCCTAGACTTTCTCACGGGTGTTAAAGACTATGAATGCACACCCTGGGGAATGCCAAGCTACAGCGTACTGGGTTGGCAAAAGCCTTGCTACCTGCTCAACGAGGGGCATTATGAGACGTTCCAGGAACTTCTGGACAACACTGATTGGAGCCAATATGGGCACTCTAGCGGCAATTCTCAATGCGCCGACTGCATGGTGCATTGCGGCTATGAACCCACCGCCGCTGTCGATGCGATGCAGCCGCAAAACATGATGCGGGCGATCGGCAGCGTGTTTGGTGTTGCAAACTGAACCAATATATTTGTAGGGACGTTTCATGGAACGTCCCTACAAATTCATGCCCAAGACATGACGCTAAATGGCACAGCAGATCTTTTAATCAGTAAGATCTCTAGCTGCACGATCGGCACCACTCCAAACATCGTCAGCAGTTTTCTCAGCACCCTTCGCATAGCCTGAGCCAAATTCTTTAAAGGCTTCTGCTGATTCTTTACCAATGCGCTTAAAGCGCTCACCAAGATCGCCTTCTGTTTCACGGGATTCTCGATTCCATTGCCCGGTTGTTTTGGGTCGATCAGCATCGTTTTGGTTAATGCGATCGCGAAGGTTTGCAGGCAAGGCTTGATCATTCTTGCCAGGATCAACGTTGGTGGTTAATAGAAGAAAGCCAACTAAAGCAGCTGCGAAAACTTGTTTTAGTTGCAGTCTATTCAGTAAGGCGTTAAAACGAGCGATCGCTCTAGAAATCAAATGTGTCATGCCATTGCTCCATTAATGCGTTCTTAACCTTTCGCTGTTCTGAGATGTGTTTACTTGCTCCAAAGGTGGCAATTACAATCAACGAGAATTGCAATCGTCTGCACAGATGGATGAGGTCGTTGGTATTATTCTTTACTTCAAACCAGTAACTTCAAGCGATTAACATCTCTCAGCACATCGTCAAGACTAACGTTCGACACAGCATGTTTCCTCCAACAAAAGTTATAGTTCTGTGGTGTGAATGCAGGCAATACAAATTACAGCAGAATTCGGGAGTCAAAAAGTAGGAGACAGGCGTGAAAAGACTGACATGGAGCTTCTAAACTTTGATATGCATAGGACTCATGCATTTTGATTGAAACCTCGGCAGTTTAAGCGACGACATTTAGTGATGACGCCTGATGCCTGGTGAACACGCTGATTGACTAAACAGAAGTCTTGAAAGGCTGATGACGCTGTTGCTCACCTGCCCGTGCTTAAAAGCCGAGCTAACAACGCGAAACCCGTTAAAACGTGTGGCGAGATGCTTGCAGTCCTCTAAAGAGGAGTTCCTTCGGTTAGCCCGCACTTTGAGTGCAGGACGGGGTGGACGATCCCGGCAAGATTTGTCAGCCAACCAGGTGAAAACCTCGGAGGTTTGCGTCAGTCCTATATAAATTCTTTTATCTGAAAGCGGCTTTTTCTCTCAAAATCGCTTTTGATAGGGCATAACGGTTTTTTCTGATCAACCATTCGATGAAGCGCTTACAGAGTTCCTTGCTTGCCTGTTTTCTCTTGATTGGTAGTAGTTCGCTAACAGGCTGCAATGTGGAGAAGGCGCGCGCCATTCAGAGTGCTGCTGTGCAGTTTAAGTCCGAATCGCTGGCAGCGATCCAGGCGATCGACGACATGCGCAAGCAAGAGTTGGAACCGCCGCCGCGATCGCAGTCTGAAATCCGAAGCGACTTTGTGACGGGCATCTTGAACTCCAAAAGTGACATTAATGCCAGTTTGATTGATTTGGCGATCGATCCCTACAAGCCACCTGATGATCCAGAGTGGAACACCTTTACGGCTGATCTACGGAACCAATACGAAACCTTTGCCACTATTTTTGACAAACTCGATGCGGGCAGTCTGGTTGCCGTGGATGAAGTCCGCCAATCAGCCGAACATGCCAAAACGCTGACCGTACAGATGGCGCTCTTTGCCGATGCAGTAAGCAAAAACCCGCCCGTTCTCTACCGCTATCGCAATGCGATCGTCGTCAAACTACGCAAGCAACGCCAGGCTTACCAGTCGCTTCAGACACAGCTCAAAGCAAACCACGGCTCGATTGATGCCAGCCCCCAAGCCTCACGAGACAAGCTACGCGATATCGAAAATCAGGTCGGCGAGATTATGGGTGAATGGCAGCAGGTGAAGCTACAAGAGCAAAAACTGCTAGAGTCAACTCTCACCCAATGCCTCAAAGCGGCTGTGCTGGGCAAAGAGCTAGGGAACCTGATCAACCGCTACGATCAGCTTGATCTCAACACGATCAATGCGCTAGTACCTCGTATTCTCAACATCGCTGGAGGCATTAGCGGACGAGATGTAAGCTTTTTGCGTGTTAAAACAACCAGCGTCATTGGCGAAATCAACCAAGATCCATTGTGGAAAGGTGCAGCAAACTTAGCGCTAGGTCAAGTGAATACAGCTGTCGTCAATCGACGCAAAGCGCAGGCATCGCTTTCGGTGAAGAAATGACCTCTATCCAAAAATATGCGGCTTTATCGCGCCCCCAATACTCCGTATACCGCCAAAAGACTTGAGAATACAATCACTGTAGGAACCTGATGATGACCGACAGCAACACCCTCTTTCTACAAACAGCGGCGGCTGTGATGAACGAGTTGGATATTCGTTATATGGAGGCCGATTTGGATGGCAAGGTGCAGCTCAAAGATGACCTGGACAGAGCCATGATGACTTTTTCAGAGATCCGTTGCCGCATTTTGGAAAGCGAACTTACCTGTACACCAGCGGATGTTGCCAAAATGCAACAGTTGCGGGAAGAAGTCAATGAGGCAGGAGAAATACAATCTGTTCTCTCTACAATGGTGCGATTGACTAAATTCTTTGCTCGTTTATAGAGTGGCTGATCATCTCTATGAATTGGCGGGGCAGGGGCAGAGCAAGTGTATGCGTGGGCTACACTGAAAGCCAGATTTAAACAGAATGTGAATTTTCTGGATCAGTCCACTATATTTAGGTATTATCTGAAGCTTAAAACGGAAGTAAAATGATTCTTAAGCGCTAGATATAGCGTTTACGGCAGTTTGTTTGATGACGGTGACTTTGGACAATGAGTGTTAAACAGCGAATCTAGCAGGGCTTCGGCGCGGGTGTGAGATGGAACACTGGGAATTTTTATTGCAGAAAGAGGGCGATCGCTCCTGGCTTCCACTCGATTCGCCAGATGTAGAAATCCTGGAGGGTCGCTACCGCGTGGTGGCTCGCTCAAGGTATATAAACGCCGCGATCGACATCCGCATCGCGCACCTGGCAACCGAAGCCGTACCTCCTAAGCGTCGCATCCAGAAACGATCGTGCCGAACGAATCACGATGGCTTGATGGTGGTCATTCCCTTTACCCACCTTGAGTCAGGCCAGTGGGAATTATGCTGCTCTCCCGCCGACTTGATGAGTGACCTGATGGCAGGAGCGCAACCGTATGCGTTAAAGCTGCAAGTCCTCGCGCATTCCTTAGAAGAAGACTGGGAGCCAGATTGGGTGGCACCTACGGCTCAGCCTGCTGCCACATCTACACCGACGGCACAAGGTATAGAGCCAGTGCAAAGCGAGGCAGACCCCAATACGGGTGTGATGAATCATGCCGCGATAGTAGGCGCGTCCGCAGCAGATGAGCCACTCTCATCATCCACAGCGGCTAGTCAACCAGTCTCTTTACCCCCAGAGGTGGCTGAAATCCTTGCGGCTTCAATGGATCGGCTGTTCCAAATTGCGGAGCAAATGTCTGATCAGTTGGTTGATGAAGTGCTGCAAGATTTTGATTTGACTGCGATCGCCAATGCACCAACAGCGGCTTCCAATGAAACAGCACAGCCAACGCCTGAACCAGCCACAGTCGCACCGACATCATCAGGCGATTCGATGGCTGAGTCAGGGGAGGAGCAATCTTCTACAGGCTACACGCTCGCCGCCAATGAAACGTTTATGCTGACGCTCGACCAATCCGCGTTTGTGGCGGCACGGGGAGAGGTCATGACGCTTTCTGGGCAGTTGGCGATTGTATCGACCTCCGAGTCTGTTGCTGGTCAGCGCTTAGTCCCGTCTGCTACATCCCCTATGCCAACCAGAGAGCAAGGGCTGAGTGACCCGTGGGAAAGCGATGTTGCACTCGATCTGCTGGGTGTAACCGCTCAAGAAATTCAGCTTTGTCTGCGTGACCCTCAGAGCCTACAGGTTCTGGTCAGCGATCGCCAACCGCTTCAGCAGCAGCCCCTACCCTGTCCCTTCACCTTTTTCTTCTCGCTACCCGATGCATTTACAACCCACCTCGTCTTGGGAGAAGTTTTGCTCTGTGGCACGTTCATCGGTAATGAGGCTACCTCAATCGCACTCGTCACCCAGGCGTTTTCCATTACGGTTGACCCTGGCGCGCTGGTTAACGAACTGACGAAGCTGAATGATGCCCTGACGGCTGATATTGAAGATGAAGAGCGCATTGATTTGCCGCTAGAACTATCGTCTCGTCTAAAAGAGCAAGCCACTCCTGCGATCGACCTATCCTTCTTGAGTGAGTCGATCGTCGAGTCACCAGTAGAGCGATCGCCCCGCTTTCCATCCCTGGCTGGGCAACCGTTGCCACCTCAAATTTATCGACCTGCTCCCAATCAAGTCCGCGCCAAAGCACCTGACTTGCCTGCGTTTAAGCTGGTTGCGTCACCAACAGTTTCGACCGATGCTTCATCAGCAAATGAGCAGGTTTCCACAGAGCCCCCAACCGTTGAGTCGGCGGCTAGCGCCGCTGTCGATGTGCCGATAGACAGTGCTGAAGCGGAGTACATAGCTTCAGATAACATTCAGGCTACAGAGGAAGCACGTTCTGATGCTTTGACTAACGAGGTAGGCGAGACGGCATCCTCTGATGTAAACACAAGCGTTGCAGTAGACAATATCGATCCAGCTACCGAAGAAGTACCGCTGGATTTGCCATCGCCTACTCAAATGTCCTTTCAATCACTGAAGCTTCAGGATCGATTTCTCACCCGCCTGACTTCATTAGCGACAGATGCTGAGCTTTCAGCGCTGTTAAAAGCCAATATCGCGCCTGGTCAAGCTTCGTCTTCGCCAGCACAGTCACCAGCGCTTGCGGAAGACCGTTCCCTCAGCGAGGAGATTGTCATTGATGACGATTCCCAGCCAACCGAGCGACGACGCAGCAAGCCAGTTGCCTCTACTGAGCCAGAGCCTTTAGACACACCACCCAGTCATTTGCTTTTGCCAGCAGACGACCCTGTGCCAACCCCAATTCTGGAAGTGACAACGGGAGAATTAACGGCTGGGAAGCCCATCAGTATACGGGTCAAATTGCCTGATCTCCTGCCCCGCATTTACGTCAAGCTCTGGGTCATCGATCGCCAAACCCGTTCACTACTGGATGGCCCCCGTTGGCTTGTCGATTTTCTCCCCAATGGACTAGGTGAGTTAGAAGCAATGACCCCACTGACAGTACCATTTGGAAGTGTGGAGCTTCGTTTTGAGGCGATCGCGGTTGAAATGCATACCCAGCGCGAAAGCTACAAAGTCGCCGTTGATCGAATTGTGGTGCCACCTGATTTGCCAAACGTTTCTTTAGACGACTTTCATGCTTAGAGCTTGACCTCTCTCAAGTATTAAATGTGCTGAAGCACTGAATATTAAGAATGGTTAGAAGTCAGAAACATGACACCGCTTCACAGTAAAGTCAGTTTTGGAACCACTTAAATTTAGATAGGAAACTTGTTATGACAGGTTCATACGCAGCTTCGTTCTTACCCTGGATTCTCATCCCAGTTGTTTGCTGGCTCCTGCCCGCAGTGGTTTTTGGCCTACTGTTTCTCTATATCGAACGTGAAGATCCAAGCGGTATTTAAGAGCATCGCTGTTTAAGATCCCCACTGCTTGCAGCAGACATTGACCTGTAGCAGGCCACCTGTAGCAAACCATTGAAAAGAGACCTCCTAACTTAGTTAAGAGGTCTCTTTTTGCTTGTCAACCGCACGCTCTTGACACAGATTTCAAACAGGCTTGGACTCTGTATTAAACGCGTTAATCCAGGGTCTACATGGAGGAACCAAGACCTGAATAAGCACCATAAAAGAAAAGACCCAGAACGACCAGCACGCCCGTGCCCGCGATCGTCGCTACAATCCACAACGGAATTCTTCCAGAACTAGACACAACAATCACCTCTTAAACGAAAAAGCTCATCTGATGCAAAGGGAAGCCAACTGAAAGCTGAAAAGAACTAGTTAAAGAAATAGCTAGAAAAGAGAATGCCAAGTGTAAAAATCATCAGCAAGCCCAGGTAAAGCGATGTACGGTTTAGCTCGACTGGCTGCTTGTTGGGGTTTGGACTTCTGGTTGCCATGAGTATTCCCTATCGTTGAATAAACTGCATTGCGGCGATCGCGCCTAAAAAGAAAACAGACGGCACAGCCAGCGTATGCACAGCTAGCCATCTCACAGTGAAAATAGGATACGTAACGGGTTCGTTGGGGGTTCTGCTAGTCATAACGGTGAGTCATCCTTAAATTACTTGGCGAGAAACTCTTCAATCTCTTGTTTCGCTTCAAAGCGGTCTTTAATAATCGGTGCTGATTGCACTTGCGTTGGATAGTATTCGTTGGGACGAGGGGTACCAAACGCGTCATAGGCCAAACCTGTCTGCACAAACAGCCAACCGGCAATGAATAATGCTGGAATTGTGATGCTATGAATCACCCAGTAACGGATGCTTGTAACGATGTCCCCAAACGGGCGCTCTCCAGTAGTACCAGCCATTTAGATTCCTCCACTGACAACAATTAAACGCTGACTTATGTTCATCATACGAAACCACCGAACCACTCACAAGCAACTTTTTAAGATTAAGTAAAAGCAACTTAAGATCAAGCAACTGAAAATAGTTCGGCACTGCTCGATCTTTGTAGTTCATTTGTGCAAACCAACCACGATCGCTTCACTATGCCGCTGCTCCTGTGTCGCTGTACCGTAGCAATGTTCCTTTCTGTCCGATAATAAAGCCCTGTTCTGAACCCAGGAACAGAATCTTATAAAGGTTAGACGGAACGTTCTCGATCGAGCGATCTTTTTCCCACGTTTCGCCACCGTCCAGGCTGCGCAGGAGATTGCCGCTGCCACCAGAAACCCAAACCTCACCTGGAGTGCGATACGCCAGGTCTAGCAAGCCCCAACTGGTAGAAAACTCAGGACTCACCGCATTTTCCCACTCATCGGGTGTGTTTGGCACCTGGAATTGAATCTGCCCACCACGCGCAATCATCCAAAGCCGACCATCCGGGGCAAAACCCATATTCTGGAGTCGTCGAGAGCTATTGCGATTGTGAGGTTCCCATGCGGTTTGTCCGGGCTCCCAGATAGAGTAAAAGTTACCACGAGACGATACCGCGACGTAGCGACCATCCGGTGCCCGCGAAATATTGCGGATGACACCAACCGCCGCTTCGACCATTGCCTTCCAGTTTTTACCCCCGTCTGCTGTGCGATAGATCGCTCCAATATCGGTCGTCATTTCAGCCGCTTTGGGGCCAAGGGCAAGAACCGTATTGGGAGAACCAGGAAGCTTTGCGCTCAAAGGCACTCTAGCCCACGACTGACCGCCATCCGTCGTATGGAGCAACAGCGACGGTTGACCCGCAATCCAGCCTTCGTCACCAGAAAAGCTCACCGAGTTGAAACGATAAGCCTGGTCTAGATCCAGGTTGCGGGGTTCCCAGGTTTTACCGCCATCAGTGGTTTCCAACAAGGTGGAATTAGTACCTGTCAACCAACCATGCTGAGCATTGATGAAGCTCAGATCCAACAGATTGGCCTCGGTGGGTACCGAGATGGGTTGCCAGGGACTGGCGCTAATCGAAGGTAGATAGCCGCCGCAGCTTGAACACAGCAGCGCGATCGCACACAGCACGATCGCCTGCCTGATGACAACCCACTGTCCGATCGTCCGCCTCAGAAAAGTTGTAACTAAATGCATTGCGCTCAAATCTCTACTCAATCTCATGCAGTTGTTTGTCAAGAATGTCTAAGCTGTTCCTCAGAATTTGCAGCGTCACGGTTAAGCAGAGGCGTAAGCCTCGCCTTCTCATCTAGCTCACTGCAAGCCATAAAGACTAATAAAAAATAGGAACCCTAAAGCCAGGGCACCAAAAATCAGAATATTCTTTTGTCCGGGTGTTAAAGTGTTAACTCCAAGCCCATAGCCCAAATTTTCCTTAAACCCAGATGGTGAACCCACTTCGCCAATATTGGAGAAACGTGTTTTGGCTGCACCACACACAGGGCAGCGCCAGCCGTCAGGCACAGCCTCAAAGGGAGTGCTCTCTGGAATCTGGCGTCGATCGTCTCCTTTCAGTGGTTCGTAGATATAGCCACAGGTTTGACACTCGTAACGGTCTAAAGCTGTTGGTTTAGCAGCATCTGTACTCATTGCTCTGGTGCCAGGGATAAAGGCAACATTAAAATACGCTTTGAGATCCCAGAATTCTGAGATCTCTGTAAACGATTATGACATGAGTGGGAATCGCTGAATATTGACATCGCAAAAGTTGAGCGGAAGGCAGAGAGCAGAGGGCAAAAGGCAGAAGGCAGAAAAGGCTGATAGCTGACCGCTGACCGCCCATCCCTCTTACCTTCCCTCTCTTCAGCTTATCTATAGAGTCCAGCGGGGCTTTTCGATACATCTTGGGTAGCGCTGACCCTATAATATGAAGGCAAGTAACGTAAACGTTTTTCCGGTCATCCAACAGCCTGAGGGGTATTGCTAGTGTTTGTCCTCAGTGGTTATGAGTATCTACTTGGCTTTTTAATGGTCTGTAGCCTGGTACCGCTCTTAGCGCTAACGGCGTCTAAGCTAGTGCGTCCCAGTCGCCGAGGCCCAGAGCGTCGCACAACGTATGAGTCTGGCATGGAGCCGATCGGTGGTGCATGGATTCAGTTCAACATTCGCTACTACATGTTTGCCTTGGTCTATGTCATTTTTGACGTAGAAACGGTGTTCCTCTACCCGTGGGCAGTGGCGTTCAACCAGTTAGGCTTATTAGCCTTCATCGAAGCGCTGATTTTTGTTGGCATCCTTATTATTGGTCTTGTTTACGCGTGGCGCAAAGGAGCACTGGAATGGTCATAAATCCAAAGGCGGCGACGAAAGGTGGCATCGGCGCGTCCGAGGTGATCTTAAATCCGATCGAGCATCCGCAAGTGACTCACGATCTGTCCGAGAACGTGGTGTTGACGACCGTGGATGACCTTTACAACTGGGCACGCTTGTCGAGTTTGTGGCCGATGCTTTACGGCACGGCTTGCTGCTTTATTGAGTTTGCCGCGCTGATTGGCTCACGCTTTGACTTCGACCGCTTTGGGCTGGTACCGCGATCGTCTCCCCGGCAGGCGGATTTGATTATCACGGCTGGCACCCTCACCATGAAAATGGCTCCAGCGCTGGTGCGTTTGTATGAGCAAATGCCAGATCCTAAGTATGTGATTGCGATGGGAGCCTGCACCATTACAGGCGGCATGTTTAGCGTCGATTCACCAACGGCTGTGCGTGGGGTCGATAAGCTCATTCCGGTGGATGTCTATCTACCAGGTTGCCCACCACGACCGGAAGCCATTATCGATGCCATCATCAAGCTACGAAAGAAAATTGCGAATGAGTCGATTCAAGAGCGTGGCGTGCTGCGTCAGACCCATCGGTACTACAGTACAACCCACACCATGAAAGCGGTGGAGCCAATTTTGACAGGGCAGTACCTTCAGTCAGAAACACGAGAAGCGCCACCTATAGAGTTACGAGAGGCGATGGGTCTCCCTGTACCACCCGCACTCAAGGCCGCCGAAAAGGAGGGACGCGATCGTGCCTGAAGAAGAGTCTAGAGCAACTCCAAAAGCCGATGAAGGTGCTGCCCTTGCGCCGCCTGCAAAGTCTGTGCCAGCGGAAGTAGCAGGTACCGTTTCAAAATGGCTGACACAAAATGGGTTTGACCATGAATCTCTAGGCTCAGATGCATCTGGTGTAGAGATGCTGAAGGTAGAGCCAGAGTTTCTGGTGCCCTTTGCTACGGCACTCTACGCCTATGGCTTTAACTATCTGCAATGTCAGGGAGCCTACGATATGGGGCCTGGCGACCAATTTGTGAGCTTTTATCACTTGATCAAACTGGGCGATAACGCCGATCGTCCAGCTGAAGTCCGCATTAAAGTCTTCTTGCCGCGTGAAAACCCTCGCGTGCAATCGGTTTACTGGATTTGGAAGACGGCGGACTGGCAGGAGCGGGAATCCTACGATATGTACGGCATCATTTATGAAGGTCATCCGAACCTGAAACGTATCTTGATGCCAGAAGATTGGGTGGGTTGGCCTCTCCGCAAGGACTATATCTCGCCTGATTTTTACGAATTGCAGGATGCCTACTAAGCTGTGCTCTTCAGCAGTGGTCTATGAACCAGCATTGAACCACTGCTGAAGATTCAGTCTGAACTTACGCCAACCTCTGAGGTGTTGACCAAGCATTAAACCTCAGATTTGCTTCGACGTTTAAACCTTCAAGGGTTTGGCAAACGAGATTTTGGCAAAATGCGGTTAGTTCCCTGATTCTTGTTTGGCTTTACTCTTTACCCAATCTTGGCCGATTTGAATGGTTACGTCGGAATCAAGATCGCCCGTACTTTCGATCCGCACTTCACCAAACCCAAGCGATCGACGGACAGCTTCAGCACTTTTGACATCGCCTTGCTGCGCAACGATGCGGGTAACGTTGAGCGGCTCACGCTTTGGCTCTGCAACGCTGACATTACCATAGCCACCCTGCTTGAGTTTGCTCACTATGGCTGGAGTGGCACTAGTTTGACGCGTGCTGTCTTGAAGAACGATCCTTACGGCATTCGCATAGGACTCGGTTGCCGATACGGTACCAAAATCAAAGTGCTGCGCCATCATGGTTTGAATGCGCTGTGCACTCGGAAGCCAGTAGCTCACCCCACTAAATTCATGCGGCTGACTGAAGCTGCCTGGTACCATTAACATCTGCACCTGAGAGCGATTAGTACGTGCCGCAAAGCCAACTAACGCCACGAGTTCTTCAACACTAAGGTTAGTGTCGATATGTGACTGAACGATCGAGAGAATTTTGGGTAAACGCACCAGCGTTGCAGGGTTGAGAGTCTGCTCCATGAGCGATCGCATCACCATCTGCTGCCGCTGAATGCGGCCAATATCGCCATATTCGTCATGGCGAAAGCGGAGGAGTTGCAGGACTTGATCGCCATTCAGGTGTTGCTGACCTGCTTTCAGGTTGACATACAGATGCTGGCTTTCATCCTTATATTTCATGTCTTTGGGTACAAAAACCGTTACGCCGCCGAGCGCATCGACGAGGGCTTGTACCCCCTGCACATTAATGGACACATAGCGATCAACCCCAACGCCGCCTAACAAGTCGCTGGTTGCTTTGGCACTCAGCGCCGGACCACCATCCACGTTGGCTTCATTAATTTTAGTCACGCCATAACCTGGTACTGCTGTGCGGGTGTCTCTCGGAATCGAAAGTGCCACCAATTTTTTCCCTTCAGGATTGAACCGTAGCAGCAGCATGGTATCGGTTAACCCATCAAAGGAGTTAACCAATGCCTGATAGCGCAATTTTTTGAGATTAGCAGGTGGGTTTTGAACGTCGGTCGTCAGCACTTTGAGACCCAACACCAAAATATTTACTGGGCGGGTTAGTTCAGGCAGTTGTAGACTGTTGTTTTTCGAGATGCTTTCGTTTTTAGAAAAGACTGATGCCTGTTCAGGACTCAGCTTGCGTTGCATGAGGGGCGTACTTGCGAATGACATCGCCAACAGTGCGCCTGCGGTAGCTGATAGCAACGCCACTCCTGCCAACCCACTCATCAACCAGAGCCAGTGCCGCCCTTTCTGTTTTGGCACCTTTCTCAGCACTGCCTTTGGTTTCCGCGCTGCCTGCGGAGGACGTTTATTTGAACCGTTCACTGATTTCTTCTACCCCACACAACGATTAGGACTGCTGAAACGGCGACATTATTGCAACAGTAGACTGAATAGCTCAGGAAAACGGACTGTGCAGATATCAAAAATGATAGCTCTACCGTTAGAGGCCCTGTTGCGATGTCTGCCCAGCGCTTGCCGCTTTTGATGCAACCCTAGCAGCAGCATGGTAGCAATAATTTCTCCGATCGGCTGCAAAGGTTCAATAATCATATGCGAACCATTACAAATTGGAGCGATCAGCGTCCGTCGTGCGGTGTGGCACCTGTTATACAAAAGCCGTCATCAAGGCGATCGCGCACGGTCACCCCATTAAGATTACCGTATCAATCACATGAATCACGCCATTGTCGGCTTCAATATCAGCCGCAACAACGGTGGCATTTTTAACCTCAAAGCCATCAGTAGTATTAATGCGAATTGGCGAACCCTCAACTGATGTCAGCGAATCCACAGTTTGCAAGTCAGCGTGCATGAATTTTCCTGCAACTACGTGATAGGTCAGGATGCGGGAAAGTTGAGGAATATTTTGCACCAACGTCTGTATAGTGCCAGGTGGCAGTTTGGCAAACGCTTCATCTGTTGGCGCAAATACAGTAAAAGGGCCAGGGCTGCGTAGCACATCAACTAATGCAGCCGCCTGTACCGCTGTAACAAGCGTCTTAAAGGAATCAGCATTGACTGCAATATCAACGATGTCTGGCATAGGAGTAAGGGGATAAGGGCTGAAGGAGAAGGCAAAAGTGGAGCAGGCAAGGGAAACGGGGGAGGCAGAGGAAGCAGAGGAGGCTAACTCAAAACTCAGAACTCCTCACTTCTACCTGTATTCCTGGTGCTGGATGTTGCGGATTCGCGCTTCGGGGCGTTTGAAGCGATCGAGTTGGGCTTCAAAGAACGCTCGGTTCGCCTGGAGATGCTTAGGGTTTGGGTCGTCGAGAGGATACAGGAGGGCGGTGCGTAGTGCCTGGATGACGGCTGAGGTAACGCAGTACATCGATCGCTGGAAGCTAACGCCCAGTTGGATCAGCATGTCATCTTCGCCACGACAGTGCTGACGGTAATAGTCCACCAAATAGGGCGGTAAGAAGTGCAACATATCCTGCATCAACAGGGTGGGTGGAATGCCTGCTGTGCCGACCGGAAAGACATCGGCGTAAAGAATGCCAAAGTGGAAGTCCCTTTGCTCATCGGGCACTTGCTTGGCTTGAGCGTTGTAGGACTTGGTGCCCCGGAATGGCGACGTGCGGTAGAAGACTGCTTCTACATAGGGCAGGGCTGCTTCATAAAGCCACATAAAGCCTTTCGTTTTGGGAATAATTTCATAGCACTCGCCCCGGATGTAGACATGGTGGTAGATGGGGCGACCCGCGATCGCAAAAATACCATTGACCAGAAAGTTCATGGCATCGGGAACGCTGGCAATTTTGCCTTCATCGTACAAATCCGACATTTCAAAGAACACGGGAGCCATCACTTCCCAGAACAGCCCCAGGTTGGCGTAGTACGACATTTGCCGACACTGCTCCAAAAACAGATCAGGAAACAGTTTGTACAAGCCCAACATCGCCGGGTTGTATTTGAAGTACGCTCGAATGGCGCGATCAGCATTCGCTTTGTACTCTTCGCTATCCAGATAGGGATCAAACTGACCACCCATACCCCGATGCCAGAGCATCGATCGCATGCATTCCTCGGCAAACTCCATATTGATGCGATCGTGCCAGAGGTGATGGAACAGTCGGGGCATTTTGATGGTTTCCCCTTTCTCCATAAACGCTAGCAGTTCAGGATGTGCCGTCGCTTCGCCTCGCCAGATCCGCAAATCGGCATCATCGCCTGCGTAATGGTTGTGCAATTCCAGATACTCGTTCGGCAAAAAGTATTTGAAAAACGGCAGCGGATTCAGAAACTCTTGCTCCGCAATGTACAGCAAATCACGCCAGTAGAAATCCATCGGCACTGCATACGCCTTGTACAGGCCAATAATTTGCATCAAGTTTTCGGGCGTATCCGGTAGCATCACACCACCTGCTTCTAAGCGATGCACAATATCAGCAAATTCGTGCTGAGAGGGAGGGAGAATGGTTTTGGTAGGGGTTGCAGTGGTCATGGGTGGAGAGAGTTTTGAGTTTTGAGTTTTAAGTTTTGAGTTTTAAGCGTGGAATACTGAGGTCTAAACTCGGAACATCAAGCTTTTGGGCCGGAAGGCCGAGCTTAGAACTCAAAAGGTTGAGCTTAGAACTCGGAAGATGGAGCCTGGAACTCGGAAGCTGGAGCTTGGAACTCGGAAGGTGGAGCTTGAAGGTCGGCGTGTCGAGCTTGGAACTCGGAAGGTGGAGCTTGAAGGTCGGCGTGTCGAGCTTGGAACTCGGAAGCTGGAGTCTGGAACTTGGAGTGTCGAGATCTGTGGTCGAAACGTCGAGCTTTTGGGTCGGAAGGTCGCGTTTGGGACTCGCCACAGCACGTCTAAACTTGCAAGCGCTGATTCTGTCTTATGCATGCTTCAGCCTTTAGCCTTTCCCCCCATTCCCGACTTCCGATTCTCGACTCCCAACCGATCGCCAATAGCCACCTGCTGCCCGCTACTGATGGGCAACGCTGCCACCATCGCGTTTGTGGTCGGTTCACTCCAGCGCAGAAGCCAGGTTGGCTGTATCCCCAGAAAGAAAATGATTACGATCAGTACCAGGGCGGGTGTTTGCTCTGTCCATGTGACGTTGGGATAGTAGGCCGTTGCGTTATCTAGCTTGCCGAAACAGGTGCGGTTGAGCAAAATCACGAAGTAAACAGCCGTTAGCCCACTGGCGATGACACACAGCAGCGTGGGAATGGGGAAGACTGGAAAACTGCCCTGGAAGACCAGAAATTCTGCGATGAAACCAACCATACCGGGGATACCAGCGCTTGCCATGCCGCCGAGAATGAGCAAAGCGCTTGTTAACGGCAAACCGCGAATGGGATTCAGCAGACCATTGAGCTTATCTAATTCGCGAGTACCCACCTTCGCTTCAATGACACCCACCAGATAGAACAAAATTGCCAGAATCAAGCCGTGGCTGACCATTTGACCAATGGCACCCAGCAAACTCAACGGTGTTCCAGCAGCACAGGCGACCAGGACATACCCCATATGCCCGATCGAGCTATAGGCCACCATGCGCTTGATATCTTTTTGAGAAATCGCGGTCAATGAGCCATACATCACACTGACAACACCCGCGATCGCCAATCCTGGTGATACCAGCGACCAGGTATCTGGGAACAACTGCAAGCCAAACCGCACAATGCCATAGGTACCTAACTTTGCCAAAATGCCACCCAGCAAAATCGCCACAGGCGGTGATGCTTCCACATAGGCATCGGGCAACCAGGTGTGTAAGGGAATCAGCGGCGTTTTAATGGCAAACCCAATAAGCAAAATCGTGAGCAGAACGAGTTGTGCCTTGAGCGGCAAGTCTTGAGTATTAATTGCCCCATAGTCAAAGCTCGACGCACCACTGAGCCAGGTTAAGCCGAGGAAACCAACCAAAATCAGCACACCTGAAACTGCTGTATAGATGAGAAACTTCATCGCGGCGTAGTCCCGTTTGGAACCACCCCAGATAGCAATCATCAGGTAAAGCGGAATCAGTTCAACCTCGTAGAACAACACAAACAGGAGCAAGTTTTGTGCCAGAAACGCGCCCGCAATGCCACCACAAACCAGCAACGTGAGAGCGTAGAATAAGCGCGATCGCTCCATTTTCTGGCTGCTCCCATAAATCACAATCCAGATCAGCAAGCTATTCAGCGCGACCAATGGTAGCGATAGCCCATCGACACCCAAACGGTAGGTTAACCCTAACGATTCGAGCCAGGAAAGCGACTCCTGCATCTGAAACCCGACCTGACTAAGATCGAACTGGGCCATCAGAAAAAGTGTCCAGAGCAAGTTAAGGCTGGCGATCGCTAACGCCGCTAACCGCGATCGCGATTCGGGGCAAAGACAAAGCAACAACGCACCAGCAGTGGGTAGCCAAATCAGGGTACTAAGCATAAGGGGTGAGGAGTTTTAAGTTTTGAGTTAGTTTGGCGAAGGCTGACGACTGATTTCTGACCGCTTATCACTTATGGCGACCACATCACCAAACAGCCGATCAGCGCAGCACCGATGACGATCGTCAGGGCATAGGATTGCGCTTGACCTGGTGTGCTGTACTTCAGACCTTGACCGCTAAAGAGGGTGGCGATGCCCAGGAGGTTAATAAAGCCATCCACCACGTAGCGATCGAACCAGAAGGTTAACCGAGAGACGAAATCGACTCCAAACACAATGCTCATGCGGTAGATCTGGGCAGTATAAAAGTCGTAAGCAAGTAAATCCTGTAGAGGCTTCCAGGGAAACTGGACGGGCTTGGGAATCGTATTGCTCAGGTAGATAACCGCACCGAGACTACAGCCAAAAACACTGGACCACAGCAACAGTAGGGCAACGTCTTTGTTCAAGGCTTCCCAGGCAGGTAGCAACGACATGGCTTGTAGCACTAGCGGTAGATGCAGCACAAAGCCCAACAGAATCGTCATTGGTAGCGCCATCGACCAGTGGATTTCGGGCGATCGCTGCGCCATCGGCTGAGCCTGTCCGCCAAAGATGCGGCTAAACACACGCACCAGACTAAAGGCCGTCAGTCCGTTGACAATGAGTACCAGCCCTACTAGCCAGGGTTGGGTTGACCATAAGCCATTCGCTAATTGCAGCAGTGCCCAAAAGCTACCAAAGGGCGGCAAAGCAATTAAACCCGCAGTCCCGACCAAAAAGGCTATGCCCGACACCGGACGACGCGACCACAAACCGCCCAACTGAGTAACATCTTGCGTGATGCTGTTCCAGATGATAGAGCCAACACTCATCACCAACAGCGCGATCGCAACCGCATGGGTCAGCACCAGCAACAGCGCAGCTTCGGTATGCTGCGTGCCCACCGCTATGAATACCAATCCCATGTAGGCGCTGACCGAGTAAGACAAGGTACGTTTAATATCAACTTGTGCGATCGCAATCAGCGACCCACCGATCGCGGTAATCCCACCAATCCATACCAGTGTCGTCATGACGGCAGGTGATAACGCGAGTACAGGCGTGAGCTTCACCAGCACCCAAGCTCCCGTCGATACCACCACTGAATTCCGCAAAATAGTACTGGGCAAGGGGCCTTCCATCGCTTCATCTAACCACAGGTGCAGCGGAAATTGAGCGCATTTGCCCATTGGCCCCGCAATCAACGCCAGCCCCACCAGAGTCACCACAGTTGGGTCAGTAGTCGCAGACTGTGCCCACGTTGCCAGTTCGGTAAAGTTCCAGGTGCCAGCTAACGGCAGCAGCGCAATCACCCCCATCAGCAACACCAAATCGCCAACCCGCTTTGTCAGAAAAGCATCGCGGGCACCCGTGACTACAAGCGACTGGTTAAACCACAGCCCTACCAGTAAATAGGTTCCGAGCGTCAGGATTTCTAGAATGATGTAGCTAAAAAACAGCGAATTGCACAGCACCAGTGCGCACATCCCGCCCTCAAACAGCGCCAGAAGCGAGAAGAACCGCGCCCAACCCCAATCCATCTCCATGTAACCAATGGCGTAAATCTGTGCAAGCAGATTCAAGCCAGTGATTAGCACTGTTGCACCAACAGTTAGAGAAGAAGCTTCCAGAGGTAGAGTCAGATCAAGGTTGGCAACATTGAGCCACGGAAAGAAGAATTGTTGTGGCGGCTGGTGCCATGTAGCTGGCAATGCTATCAGCCCATGCAAAAACGCCAAAAGCGTCATCACAACATTCGCATAGCCAGCAGGACGGGGACCTGTACGGCGAGCGAGCGACGGAAACCAAAGGACAGAAAGTGCAGCACCCGCCAAGGCATAGCAAGGCACCAACCAGATACTCTGGAGTAGAAGTTGGTCCATAAAACGACCCCAAGTTTTTCAAAAGGCTGGATAAATATGAACGCTCACTACAGTTGCTTGTTGCAACTGAGCGCTCTAGAAACAAATTGTGTTTGCTCTAGTCAGAATGATACGGCATTAACGCATCATTCAAAAGCAATGATTCTTATAAATCCTATAGGTTTAGCTCTATTTATAAATAAAACTTATGATTCTGACAGGCTGACCTTAAGCTTCTTAAAAATAGGGGACGGGGAGCAAGGGGTAAAGGCTAAAAGTTCAAGGCAGGGGCAGGGGTTAAAGCGAACTCAAAACGGCCCTGCTCTCCTTACCTTTTACCCTTTTACCCTTTTACCTAGGACTTACGCATTTGCCCCAAAAACCCCAATGCTGGAGGCTTTAATTGGCTCGGTTCCCCCAGCATTGGGGGCTAGGGGGCGAAAGATGATCGCTTTTGCGTAAGTCCTATTACCTTTTGCCTTCTCTCCCTCACTCCTCAGCTAGAATCGCGTAGATTTCTCGCTTCATCTGGTCAAGTCGATCGCGCACCCGTTGCATCCGTGCCGCATCACCACTACGCGCCACCTGCATAACAGCCCCCGCTAACTCTGTCGCCGCGTTGCGTAGGTCAATAAATTCCTGTGGCTTGCCTGCCATCACGTTGTTGAAAGCATCCCACGGAGAGCCAGCAGCCTGTTGATTCCGCTCTGCCAGCAGTTGTGTCCCTTCTTCTGTAATGGTATACACCCGCTTGCCACCAGTCGTTTCGCTGGTGAGATACCCGCCATCCTCTAACATTTGCAGCGTTGGGTAGACCGAACCGGGACTGAGACGACGGAAGCCGCCATAGCGCGTTTCCAGTTCTTTAATCAAGTCGTAGCCGTGTCGAGGACGTTCAGCAAGCAATTCCAGCAGAATGAATTTGATGTCACCGCGACGGGTACGACGTTCATCGCCCCAGCCGCCGCCACCCTCACCTCTGGGATGTCTGCCGGGACGATCACGCCCCCAGCCACCGAACTTGCCACCGTTGAATCTCCCACCACCAAACGCATCATGACCAAACGGATTGCCATGCTGAAACCACGAGCAAACAGATGGTTCTTCGGGCGCGTCTGCCGATGCCAGTGCCCATACATACGGATGAAAAAGTCTAAACATTGTTGTTTCTCTAAATAACTATCTCTACTATACGATATATCGGAATATATCGCGACATATCGTTATTTTTTTGCTGTGCTGCCTTTGGTGCACGATCGTGGTTGCTAAGGCTAAGCACGATCGTGCGCCAAAGACAGACATTGCCGTGCTCTTACAAAAGGGCTTGCCGTCTTACGCTCCGTAGAACTGCACAGAAATTGTCACGCCCCAAACGTGACGTGAGCAAGAGATAGCATAATCAGAACTAATGTTCCGAAACAGAAATGATGCAACACGCTTGAGCGTTACTCAGTCCTCAGCACTCAGTACTCTTTCAACCGACGTTGCAAAACTTTTGATGCGCTGTACTAGTGGTTTGTCAGTTTTGATTTTGTGCGTGAATAGCTTCCGTAAACTCTGCTGACAATCACTTGTAAGATTTGACCACCCACAATTTTAAGCTTGACAGACCACTAGGGGCTGTCATCAATTATTCGTACATATGACTTACAGCAGGGGTTCCAGCCCCTAGCCTTGTTTGTTAGAACGGGCGCAATAAGGCTGATACGCAAGCTTTCTGAGCTTAATTGATGACGCGCCCTAGGGTAGAAGTGGGATGCTCTGCACGCAGATACAGCTACCTTGCGGCTTTGGCTTGTGCCTGCCGCTGGCTTTTCATCCGTTCAAAGCTGAGGGCACCAACCCCCAATGTCACCAGAAGAATGCCAAAGACTTGTATCCATTGGAGTGGGTTGTTGATGAGCAAAAACGCCAACAATGCTGTTACAACAGGGCCACTAGAGGCAACGATGGATGCTAACGCCGCCCCCATGTAGCGCACACCAAAGTTATTGGTCAAATAGCCAATTAGGGTCAAACCACCCAACAGGATGCCACCCAGAACAAAACCAAGGGGTTGGTCAACTTGAACATCCGTCGGTGGAGAAAAGGTCAAAATGACGCTTGATAACACAAAAATGGTTGAAAACTGAATCAACGTCACCGGAATGGGATGAAGCTTCTTAAAGCCAAGCTGCATGCAAATCAGATAAAAGGCAAACGCAATGCCTGACGCGATCGCAATAAACGCACCACTGCCTGACATCCTGCCATTGGCGGCTGTCAATCCTGGTAAGGCGGTAAAAATCACACCTAGCAGAATCGTCACCATCACAATCCAGCGTAGGGGCGTGGGACGATCGCCAAAGAGAAACCACGCCAATGGCACAGTCACGATCGGGTACATAAACAAAATTGTGACGGCTGGCCCCGCGCCAATCTGTCCGATCGCGATATAAATCAGCACCTGCGACAAAAAGAGAAACACGCCACTGCCAATCACATTAAATAACGGTCGGCGATCGGGAGCCGTCAAAAATCGCTTCAGGTCTCGCCATACAGGCGGATACAAAAACATAGCCACAGGAATCATCAGCGGCAACACAACCAGCATCCGTAGCCACAGAATGAGCAGAGAGTTACCCAGACTCAACTGAATGAAGCCACCTAGCTTAACGCCACCGCCCAGCCAACCCAAAATAATGCTCTCTCGACCGATGATTCGCACGACAACATTGTGGATAGACAGTGCTGCCGTCGAAATGAGCACCAGTACCAAGCCGATTTGAAAGTGAGAAAGCTCCTTTCGGGGAGCAGCAGGTAAAGGAAGGGGGGCACCCGGAGCCTCCAGTGGAATCGGCTTCGCAACTGGTGCTGTATGAAACTGATTAGATGCTGGATAGGAGGATTGCCCTATTGAAGTTTGTGGAGGGGGTAGCGGTGGATAAATCTGGCTAGCGCCACCATTCGCTGGCCCAGAGGAGTAGCTTGTTGGCGCAGAAGAGTAGCCACTGTCTCCAGGGTAATGGCCCTCTGTCGCATAACCATGCTCTCTGGGATACCCGTTCTCATGCGGTAGATGCGGCACAACTGGTCGATTGGCTTCCACCTGAAGTTGCTCTCGTAGGCGGTTAATCAACGCTTCTAAAATCGCCTCGCCCTGCTGCTCCAAGCTTTGCATGCGATTAAGCTGCTGCGATAGCGAACTTTGATAGCTATTGAGATCTTGCTGTAGGGCTTTAAAGGTTGTACTAAACGTGGAATCTAATGACGCTAATAAGCGATGTGCATGATCGCTGTGTCCATCAGCGGCGGTCAACGAGGTGCCAACATTCGGCTGCACGGTGCTTGTCATCTGATGCGTACTGGCAAGCTGATTGAGCCGCTGAATCATGAGCGCTTGCAGATGACTTGACAGCACTTGAGCCAGTTGTTTTGCCCAAAGCTGCTGTTGTGCAATTTGCTGCTGCGAGAGTGTTTCTAACTGTCGCGATTGCAATGTTTGATGGTAAGCTTGCAGCTTTTCAATATCAGCGATCAGCCGCACTTTTTCAGCGTGCAATCGGGCAACGTCCCGCGAAAGCTGCCCAATCACTCCCTGTTGGAGACTAGTAAGATCCTGCGTCACGGCATGCAAGATACTCTCCACTGCCTGAGCGCTTTGCGCCCCAGTTTCTGATGATTCAGGAGGTATATTTGATCGCAACATGCGCCTTTCAGACATTGGAGAATCGCCCGGTTGCCCCATGAATGGTTTCCTCTAGTCTGCCAATCTCTAGTCTGCCGATTTTAAGTGCAAGACTTATCGATCGGCGTATAGCAATAAGAATTCCCCATTAGCTTCTTAAATTCATGCTTCATCATGCAAATCGCCCGTTTTATACGTTACTCGCCATTCGGACAAACGATGACTTAACTGCGAAAAAGTTTAAACGGTAGAACGAGATGTGACGAAATGATAAACCGCAATTTACAGCGGTTCTTGATCAAGTAAATAGGTTAAGGGGGCAGGGGGTAGGGCAGTTTGCTTCTAAAAACCAACATCTAAAAACCAGCAACGTCTTTAGTGATCAGCAATCAGCCTGAAAGCTGACGGCTGAAGGCTAAAAGCGCTAAAGCGAGAAGACATTTTGATCAAGCACAAACCAACGACTAAGGCTAAAAATGGCGGCCCCAAAGGCAGCTACTAACGGCACTGTGACCAACCAGGCAAGCCCGATCGATCTCAGCGTTTGGAAGCGTATAGCGTTCGTTGCCTGGATTAAGCCGATCCCTACAACACCACCCACCAGCGCGTGAGACGTTGAAACAGGCAACCCTAAGCGTGATGCGACCAGAACAGTGATACCCGTTGCAAGTTCAGCGCAAAAACCACTACTGGGCTGGAGTGGAAGGATGCCCTCCCCAATGGTTGCAATCACCTTTTTGCCCCATACGGCCAAGCCTGCAACAATGCCGACCCCTCCCAGCGCCAAGACCCATAGCGGCACCTCAAAGCCTTCTAAGGGAACGTCGCCCGTGCGAAGAATGTACGCGATCGCCGCTAACGGTGCCACCGCATTGCCCACATCATTTGAGCCATGAGCAAACGCCACAAAACATGCGCTCAAGACCTGGAAACGAGCCAAAAGAGATTCTGCCGCTGAGATATGTTGGGAGGATGCTTGTTGCTCTGCACCTCCACTACTTTGCACTTCTACCGTTTTTTGCTCTAATTGATGCCAACTCGAAATCGTTAGCGCGATCGCACCGATCGCCCCAAGCGCTAGAGCAACCGTGTGCGATGGCAACGGCACGGCAATGAATCTTTCTACCGCATTCGGCAGCACAATCACCCCAAAAGAACTCAAAAGAGCAGCGCTTAACCAGGGAATCCACTCTCTAAGTTGCGCGAGGACATCCGTTTGGTCAAGAATCCAACGCTTCATTTGGCTGTAGAGTAAGGCTGCGATTACCGCACTGACTACTGGAGTCACAACCCAAGAGACCGAAATCACCCCAATAAATTGCCAATCAACCGCTTGTGGCCCCATCGCTACGAAGGCAAAGCCAGCGATCGCGCCAACGATGGCGTGAGAGGATGACACCGGCAGACCTTTCAACGTGGCAATATTCAACCACACACCGCAGGCTAGCAATACAGAAAGCATCCCCACCATCAACACGGTTGGCATCGCTTCAAATAAGGCGGGATTGATCAGCTTCGTGGCTAAGGATGCCGACACCTGCCGCCCAAACAGTACCGCTCCAGTGAATTCCAGCACAGCGGCAATCATCAGCGCCTGACCCAGCGTCACAGCTTTGGAGCCAACCGAAGTCCCCATCGAGTTTGCAACATCGTTGGCCCCTAAATTCCAGGCAAGGTAGAAAGCGAGAAAGCTCGTGAAAATTAGAATAAACAAGCGCGATCGTCCACTGAGGTGTTTCTTAAGCGTTTACGTGCTGAGTTTTTGTGCTCAACCACAATACTCATCATAGAAACAGACTTAACAGTTGGTAACATATGCTCAATAACTAACTGTTAACGTCCACTAGCTGTTAACATCTGACTAGATTTAATCCCACCCATCTACTGACCAAAGCTTCATCTAAATCAACGCGGCCCTACCGAGGGGCAGGTGCGTTACAAGCTGTGCGATTTCAAAACTGGCACATTACCAATTTTTTACTCTAAAGAGCTTGCGTAGATAGATGGAAGCGCGTCCTTGTTACCTGTGATGGATGTAAAACTTAAGTATCTTTGCGACTATCTCTAAAGCATTTTCACACTTTTACTCACAGAGAACGCTATGCTTTCCACCTCGACTGGGCAGACAGACCCAACCGAAAACTCGGATTCTGTGTTCTCATCAACCAGCTATAACGCTTCAAGAATAGCTATAACCCACGATTTCACTAAGTATCAGTGTGGCGTAGACTACTATTTTGAATTTAATAATGCGAATGCAAGAGCATGCATGACAGGTCAAGGGAAGGGGATCAAACCCAACGACTATATCCTCCTTCAGCTTGAATCGATTTCACGCTGCTATCAAGTTGAAGTCATTGATTACTATAGCCAACCATCAGATATGTGGATCGCGTTGCTCAAGTCGATCGCGTAATTTAGGCCCTGTCCATATTGAGAGCTGGAGTGCTTGAGGCCAACCAGCGAAGCAAAATGAGGAGCGGCAATCGTTTCATGCGCTGACACTATGTAGCCTTCTCTCTAGTACACGCTACCCCCAATATCTGTTTTGAAAAGACTGTAGCTACCCAGTTAAGCACCGCTGCCAGAGAGAAGAGGGGCAATCTTATTTGTGTCCATTGGTCTAAAAAAGAAAAATCCCTGTCCAAAGTCACACTTTAAAGCGTTGAGATGATCGAGTTGTTTTTGGGTTTCAATGCCTTCAGCAACAACATTCATGCCCATTTTGTGAGCAATATTAATAATGAGAGGCACTAAGCCTAAATCGTCTGACTGCTCACCCATCTGTTGGATAAATGTGCGATCGATCTTGAGCGTATCGACTGGGAAGGAATGTAGATAGCTGAGCGATGAATAGCCTGTACCAAAATCATCAAGACTGACCTGAATGTGCCGTTTGCGTAGTTCTTGCAGAATGGTTGCTGCCGATTGAGCATTCTCCATAATGAGACTTTCCGTAATTTCCAGCTTGAGATGCTCAGGACTCAGTCGCGTCTCAGCCAGAATTTGGTCAATTTGCTCGACTAAATCGATTTGGGCAAATTGGCGCGCCGATAGATTCACGCTCATAGTGAGGGGCAGATCGGTGATTGTCTTTTGCCACTGGCGCAGTTGCTGACAGGACTGTTTGAGCACCCAGTGACCAATTTGAGTGATTAAGCCCGTTTCTTCAGCAATGGGAATAAACGCCAGTGGCGAAATGAGACCATGTTGCGGGTGTAACCACCGCACGAGTGCCTCTAGCCCAACAATTTTGCCAGTGGCGATCGCTACTATCGGTTGATAGTGGACGACTAGCTCTTGCTGATGAATCGCCTTGCGGAGATCAATTTCAAGCTGTAAGCGCTTGAGCGCATTTTGGTGTAAAGCCGGATCAAAAATCTGATAAGGCTCTTTGCCAGAAGCCTTGGCACGATACATCGCCATATCAGCGTCGCGCAAAATATGCTCTGGCTGGCTGTACTCGCCATGACCGATCGCCACACCAATACTAACCGTGATAAAAACCTCACGGCTTTCAAGCTGAAACGGTTGTGTAAAAGCAGCCAGCATTTGCTGAACGGTGTGAATCACACTAGCCACATCGGCAACCCCTGTCAGCAGCACGGTAAATTCATCGCCACCTAACCGGGCAAGCAGGGCTGTGGGCTGCAAGGCTTCTGCTAGACGACGGGCGATCGCCACTAGAAGCTGATCGCCGACAAAGTGCCCCAGAGAATCGTTCACCACTTTGAAGCGATCGCAATCTAGAAACAGCACCGCAAACTGAGTATTTGCGTTTGCTTTCATAGCATCCAGCGCTTGCTTCGTGCGGTCAATAAACAACGCACGATTGGGTAACCCTGTCAATGCATCATGCGTAGCTAGTTCCAAAAGCTGAGTTTGAAGCACCTTACGCTCAAGAATTTCGCGGTAAAGTTCTCGGTTTGCCAATTCAAGCTGATGGGTTCGCTCTTTAACCCGCTCTTCGAGCTGCGCGCTAAGCTGCTGATTTCTGGTTTCAGCCGCCAAAAGTGCCAGTTGATTTTGCACCCGCGCAATCACTTCCTCCAGATGAAAGGGTTTACTAATGTAGTCTGCACCCCCCACTGTAAATGCCTTTGCTTTATCAGAACCATCGGTGAGAGCACTCAAAAAAATCACTGGAATGGCAACGGTCTCTTCCTTTGCTTTCAAAGCTTGGCAAAACGTGTAGCCATCCATCTCTGGCATCATAATATCCAGCAGAATGAGATCGGGCAGCACAGCCTGGATTGCGGTCATTGCCATCTTACCGCTCAGTGCTTGACGTACTTGATAGCCCTCCTTCGTCAAAATATTGGAAAGAAGGCGAAGATTCTGGGGGGTGTCATCAACTACAAGAATGTCTGCTCTGGTCATGTCAACTAATGGTCTGTTCTGGAAGCGGCTTGGCTACTGGTCTGGAACGGCGACTAAGCAACTGCGGCGATCGTAAACGCAAGCACCCTTAACCCCAAGTGATACGTGCCTATCATTTCTCCCTCCGTCCCAGTTCAAACTGGATAAAGCACTAATTTCTGTTGCCTTTAGCTAGTATGCCCAAAGGGTTTTTGGGCATAGCGGCATGACATGGATTGGCAACTAATAGCTTGGCTGATGGTGCTAGCGACCATAAATGTAGGAGTCGCTTCGGCAGAGGCAGGCGTACGCAGCATCACTCTTGATGACAATTAACTTACACGTTAAACCGAAAGAGCAAGATCAGATCGGGCAGCATAGGCGATCGTGGTAGCAACTAATTTATACATTAAAGCGAAAAAGCAAGACATCGCCTTCCTGTACCACGTATTCCTTACCTTCACTGCGAAGCAACCCTTTTTCTTTTGCCGCACTCATAGAACCAGTGGCGGTGAGGTCTTTGTAGGCAACCGTTTCAGCACGAATAAACCCACGCTCAAAATCGGTGTGGATGACACCTGCGGCCTGTGGAGCCAGCATCCCTGCGTGAATCGTCCAGGCGCGTGTTTCTTTGGGGCCCGTGGTGAAGTAGGTGCGAAGTCCGAGCAGTTCATACGTGGCGCGAATGAGCGCTTTTAGCCCCCCTTCCTGTACACCCAGCGATTCTAGAAAGTCGGCGCGATCGTCTTCGGGAATGTCCACCAGTTCCGATTCCACCTGAGCTGAAATGATGACGACTTGCGCGTTTTCGGCAGCGGCGATCGTTCGCACCTCTTCAACCCAGGCATTACCTGTTGCCAGGTCATCTTCTGAGACGTTAGTGGCATAGATAATGGGCTTCCGCGTCAATAGCCCCAGCGCTTTAATGGCAGCTTCTTCATCTTCACTGAGGCTTACGTGACGAGCAGGCTTACCTTCGTTGAGGACAACCATCAGCTTTTCGAGTGCATCCACTTCAACTTGCAGGTCTTTGTTGCCACGGGCCTGCTTGCGAGCGCGATCGATCCGCTTTTCGATCTGCCCCAAATCTGCCAATGCCAGTTCTAAATTAATGACATCAATATCGCGAGCAGGGTCTACTGAACCGGAGACGTGAATGATATCGTCGTCGTCGAAGCAGCGCACAACATGAACGATCGCATCTACCTCACGAATGTTCGCCAAAAACTGGTTGCCCAGACCTTCGCCTTTGCTGGCTCCCTTCACCAGCCCAGCAATGTCTACAAACTCGACTCGCGTTGGCACGATTTCTGCCGAGCTTGAAATCTTTGCCAGCACTTGCAGCCGTTCATCCGGCACCGCAACAACACCCACATTTGGCTCGATTGTACAAAAGGGGAAGTTGGCAGCTTGCGCCTTGGCGTTTGCCACCAACGCATTAAACAAGGTCGATTTCCCCACGTTGGGCAGCCCAACAATCCCAGCTCTCAGCATGAATTTTAGCTTCTAGATTAGTGTTTTAGCGCGATCGATTCAGTTGTCTGAAACAGACATTGACTCTCATTCTAAGTTTTGGCTGGTTGTTTCCGCTCGATCGTGCTCATCTAAAATGTTGAGCCATGCTTGTAACCCAGCTAAACTGGCTCTGGAATGGTTTGCGGAATCGTTTCAGGTACGGTTTGCGGAATCGTTCCGGGTACGGGTTCGGGGACAGGCCCCGGAATGGGTTCAGGTACAGGCCCCGGAATGGGTTCAGGTACAGGCCCCGGAATGGGTTCAGGTATGGGACCGGGGCCAGGAGACGGGGGTTCGGGCATTGGTACCGGGATGTCGGGGGTGTAAATCATGGCAGTAGTTCGCGTAAGAAAGCTCTTTTACCGTAGAAAGCGACACTAGCAAAATCATCTTCCTAAGTGGGCATCCCCTTTGAGGGAGAATGCTGCCATGACCATTGCTTTCATGACTGGCAGTAGCGCGATCGCATCTGTTTTTGCTCCTTTTAACTATCAGGGAGGCAATCGGCATGCGATGGTAGGAAAAGTACACAGAAGGGCACCTGCTGCATGTCATCGAATGTCGATCGCGATCGCACTTCGCAAACCGAAGCACCGTTGCTAAACGCGCTCCAGGCGTGTGTTCAGAAGGCCCATGCCCCGTTCTACGCACCAGGACATAAGCATGGACAAGGCGTTTCGGCTCTTTTGGCCACGTTGCTGGGGCAGCAGGTGTTTCAAGCAGATTTACCAGAATTGCCGGAGTTGGATAACTTGTTTGCGCCGCAAGGCGTGATTCAGGAAGCAGAAGTGTTAGCAGCACAAGCCTTTGGAGCCGATCGCACCTGGTTTCTAACCAACGGATCAACCGCAGGCGTCATTGCTGCGATCTTGGCGACCTGCAATCCAGGCGACAAAATCATCCTACCGCGCAATATTCATCAGTCAGCTATTTCGGGGCTAATCTTTGCTGGCGCTGTGCCGATTTTTATCCAGCCAGATTACGACTCAGCCCTGGATCTTGCTCATAGCATCACACCTGCAACGGTCGCTGATGCACTGACACTGCATCCTGATGCCAAAGCGGTGCTGATGGTCTACCCCACCTACTATGGTGTGTGTGGTGATATTGCGGCGATCGCTCAACTGGCTCATCAACACGACATTCCCTTACTGGTGGATGAGGCACACGGTGCACATTTTGCCTTTCATCCAGAGTTGCCGATCGCCGCACTTGCAGCCGGGGCGGATTTGGCAGTGCAATCGACCCACAAAGTACTGTCTGCCATGACTCAGGCGGCGATGTTGCATACCAGGGGCGATCGCGTAAGGGGCGATCGCCTTAGCAAGGCACTCCAGCTTGTGCAGTCCACCAGTCCTAGCTACCTTTTGCTGGCTTCTTTGGATGCAGCACGTCAGCAAATGGCAACGCAGGGAAACTCACTGCTGGAACACACGCTGCAACTGGCAGACGAGGCACGATCGCGTCTTGAGCAAATTCCCGGTCTAACCACGCTTAAACCAGAGCAAGCAGGGCTAGCGGTTGGGTTTAAAGCGCTCGATCGTACCCGTTTGACGGTTACAGTCACAGGGCTGGGGCTCGATGGTTTTACGGCTGACCAAATCCTAAACGAGCAGTTGGGAGTCACGGCAGAACTACCCTCGCTGCAACATCTAACGTTTATTGTGAGTGTGGGCAATACCAAAGCAGACGTAGAAAATTTAGTGCAGGCTTTTGAGACGTTAGCAGACAGGCAAGGAGGCACCGCAGAGACGCAGAGGCGCAGAGAGCAACACTCAATTCACCGCAGAGTGGAAACAAGCGGCACTCCTCGTGCTGCTTTTTTCGCTGACACTGAAACTGTTCCGATCGCCCAGGCTGCTAATCGCATTAGCGCTGAGTTGGTGTGTCCCTACCCACCAGGAATTCCAGTGTTGATGCCAGGAGAGGTGGTGGCGGAAGCGGCGATTGCGCATCTGCAAACGATCCTCGCGAACGGTGGCTTTATTAGCGGGTGTAACGATCCCAGCCTTAAGACGCTAAATGTAGTAGCGACTTTTTCTTAGCTTATTCCTGAGTTCCTTCCTCATCATCTGGGTAAATCAAGTCATGCGGGGAAATCATAGTAAACCTGCCAAAGGTGTAGCTGTTGGGTGGCAGGGTATATTCCCATTGCCCTCTGCTGTCTTCAATCATTAACAAATGATGAGTCTGTCGCGGCTCTAGAGGCATCAACCACCTGCGCATCGATTAGGCTTGAGACACAAATTCCTATACGGTGTGAGATTACGATCACCCTGACTTTCAACAATTTTAAACAAATAACACGAGGATTTGGGTGCCACTCCTTCTCAACACGCTTTAGGCTAAAGAACGCATATGCCTTCATCCCTCATCCCTTCCCTCATGTCTTCCCCCCTCTGGTCTTACGTTACTCCCGGCATTCCTGATGATTTATTCGAGCGGTTGCCCGGTATCCCTATGAGTCCACGCGAAGTGCGACTGCTCATTCTGTCGGCTTTGAGGCTCAAGTCAGATTCTATCCTCTGGGATATCGGCGCAGGTACAGGCACCATCTCGGTGGAAGCGGGTTTGCTGTGTCCGCAGGGGAGGATTACGGCGATCGAGCGGGATGAAGACGTTGCTAATCTGATTCGACGAAACTGCGATCGCTTTGGCCTCACAAACGTGGAAGTGCTTGAAGGCAGTGCGCCAGAGTGTTTAACCAACCTCTCTCAGGCTCCGCACCGCGTTTGCATTGAGGGGGGTCGCTCGATCCAAGCAATTCTCAATGAAGTGTGGCAGCATTTGCAGCCGCAGGGACGTGTTGTGGCGACGGCTGCAACGCTAGAAGGTCTCTATCAGGTTTCGGAGCGGTTTGCGACGCTGCAAGCGCGCAACATTGAGGTGGTGCAGTCAGCGGTGAATCGTTTGGAAAAGCGCGGCATGAATCAGACCTTCGCGGCGATCGATCCAATTTTTGTCTTGAGCGGAGAGAAACTAGACTAGAAAAGTGATCGAGCGTTTCAGTAAATTAAGTTGGTAAATCAAGCTAGTTAAGCCGTTATTACCTGTAGGGTTACCGCTGCACGATCGTTGATTGTCTATAGTCGATGTCTGACCGAGTGGTCGGTGTCAGCTTTTTGTGTTTAGCAACCCAAAGTGCTCAAAAATTGCTAGGAGAACACCCTGGATTCAGTTAAAGTGTTCCAAAGGATTCTTAACCTTCTTAATCTTTCGCTAATCTAACCACCTGTTTGCATCTTGGCACCTGTTGACCTTAACAAGGCTCCAATTTTTTATCAAGCGATGAGCGTGAATTAAACATTCACTCAAGCTCATCGCCTAAGTGTGCTCCAATAGAAGTCTGGTTTATGGCTATAAGGTGTACCCGTCAATGGTGTTGTAACGTTCAACCAGTCCACTGTCCATCGAAAGTAGGTCAAACGAAACTAGTCTCATGTCGTTTCCCCGTGTTGCAAGTGGAGTAGTCGCAATCATCCTGGCACTTAGCATGATTTTGCTGGGAGGCTGGTACTTTACGGTCGGGTTTGGCATCATCATTTACTTGGGACAGTTGGAATACTTTCAACTGGTGCATGCTAAAGGCATTGCACCTGCTGCAAAAACGACGCTTGTAGTCAGTCAGGCATTGCTGCTCATTTCAACCGTTTCGCCGACGCTGGCAGACGCGATCTTTCCAGTTGCAGGTACGTTTATTTGCTTTTACCTCCTGTTTCAGCCCAAGCTTGCCACGATCGCCGATATTTCCACCTCTCTTCTGGGTTTGTTTTACGGCGGTTACCTGCCTAGCTATTGGGTCAGGCTGCGATCGCTGGGTCAAGCCGCAGTCAGCAATTTACCGTTCGACGGCTATTTGCCACAGAGCTGGACAGATTTGCACAGTATGCCGCAAGGCTTAACCAGCACGCTACTGGCGTTTGGCTGCATTTGGGCCGCCGATATTGGCGCGTATGTGTTCGGCAAAATCTTTGGGCGCACGCGACTGTCAAACATCAGCCCCAAAAAGACGGTTGAAGGGGCGGTCTTTGGAGTTACGGGCAGCATCGTTGTGGCGATCGTCGGCTCCTGGTACCTTCGCTGGTCAGGATGGCCTGTTACAGGAGCGGCGCTCGGCTTACTGATTGGTATTGCTAGTTTGCTAGGCGATCTCACCGAATCGATGATGAAGCGCGATGCTGGCGTTAAAGATTCTGGTCAACTCATTCCGGGGCATGGTGGCATTCTCGATCGTGCCGACAGCTATGTCTTTACAGCGCCATTAGTATACTACTTTGTGGTTTTACTCCTGCCACTGCTGCCTCAGTAAGCAGGGCACCTTCTGCACCATCTCGCCCCTTGATATGGCTTTTTGCGCTAAGCCAAGCGAGCCGTAGATCTCTAGCGTGCGAGCATAATAGAAAATCGCCCAACGCTTAAATTCCCTCGTTTTGAAGACCTGAATTTCTCAAAATCTGTCCGAAATCTAGTCCTTATTTAGCCGAAGTTACTGTTATCAAATTTCCAAGTTCCTCTCATTCACAATCATGGGACTGTTTGATCAAGAAACCTCGATAGACTTTATAGAGAAAGAAAATTGTTATTCCTAGTAATAAAAGACGAACCCCATTGAGAATTGCCCATTCCAAATATAAAAGATGAAGTCTTTCTCCAAATCGATCGACATTGCCAAAAAACAGCTTCAGATTATATTGAGTCACAATATAACCCGTTAGTGCGATGGCTGACCCAGAGGTAAATGCTGCGCGGTGTAGTAACGTCTTGAGGCGAGAAGGTACGCTCGTTTTAGTCAATGCAAGTAACACGATTAAGCAAAAGCCAATTTGCGTCAATGGAATGTAGTAATAGTAAGGTTCTGTAATGGCAAAAAACCTATTGTACGCATTGATTTGTTCCACTGAGGCAACAATGCTATTCGGCGTCAAAATCTCTTCATAAAGATTGCCAAAAAACCATTGGAGATGGAATAGCAGTGAGAGCGTTAACACAATCTCAGTACGTTTATGGTTCATTTCTTGTCGCCTCAGCTCTTTAGTGTTAAGCAGCAATTAACGATCGTCAGCATCGCAGCCGTTCAATTGCAATCATTTAATTGTTTTGAACGCAAATAGCTCAATCACGTTACATCTCATTGTTTAGCCACACCCCTTGCAAATTAGGAGCGCTTAGCAGTCGGACAATCAGCGTAAACTGACTAGAGCTAGCGGCTACGAGATGGATGCTTTTGATTTTCTAAACTAGTCGGTCTAGTTTAACCACGTCAATCTAAACTAGACCGACTAGTATAAAGATGTCAAGCTAAAATCCAATGTTCAGCCTTTAGGAAGACACTACGGCATGAAACAAACAAAGACCGGACGCGCCGATCGCTCCCTTTCTTCAGAGAAAACGGAAGCGATTTTAAAAGGGGGTATGCAAGAGTTTTTAGCGCATGGGTACGCGGCAACCAGTATGGATCGCGTGGCGATCGCCGCAAAGGTTTCAAAAGCGACTGTATATAACCACTTTCAGGATAAAGAAAGCTTATTTAACGCGCTCATTCAACGTCTCGTCGAACATAAGTTCAGCACGATTTTTGATGGGGCAGATGCTCAAATTCTGCAAATGCCACCCCAAGCAGTCCTCACAGAGTTTGCCAATCGAGCGTTAGATGTAGGGACACAGGAGCCACAATTCCTTAACTTTATGAGGGTCATTCTGGGAGAATCGGGTCGCTTCCCGGAACTAGCGCGCGCGTTTGTCCGCAACATTGAGCAGACTGCCTTTAAAAGCCTTTGTCAATATTTCACCCATTGCCCCCAGCTAAACCTGGCTGACCCAGAAGCAACGGCGCGCGTTTTTGTGGGCGCGATTGTGCATTTTCTCATTGTTCAAGAAATGCTGCACGGCAAGGATATTTTGCCAATGGAGCGCGATCGACTCATCGCAACCTTGGTCAACTTGATCGTTGTTAAGCCAACGGAACAACCCTAAGCAAACGTCGTTGGACTTACTCAATCTCTGCTCAATCGCTCATACTCACCATATAGCACTACTACAAAACTCAAAATTCCTCCCCTGACTCTCGATTCCCCATTCCCCATCCTCCTACTCCTCCGGCGTCACCATAATCTGCCCCTGACAACGAATTTGCCCAGGTTCCAGACTCAGTATTTGCAGTGAAACCTCTGAACCGAGATCGAACGCAAACCCATCTAGATCCCGGAGGGGCATGCCTTGCCGAGCTTTCGCATGAGGCAACCAGTAGGGACGATCAAGATGTAGCTTATTACCATCACTCAACCGGAAGCCCGTGCGAATAGCAACGGCGGTCGGTTGCCCACTAGCTGATAACAGCGTTGCTGCTAACGTGATCAGTCCATCGCCTAGAACAACTTGAGGATCCTGCAAATGAATTTCCTGCGGCGTTTTGCCCGTTAGTGGATCGTCCTGTTCTCCGTCTGCTTGGAGCAGTGTTAACAAAAACTCAATCACACCCTGCGCCAGTAAAGGTGCCTGCAACGAAGCATTCACATCCGCTTCGCAGAGCAGCACATCACCCATGATCGGAAACGCCTGAGTTAGCCGGAAGGGCTTACCTCGCAGTACCTGTGCAAAGTTTGTGTAAATTTGCTCTCCCACGAGCGACACCTGGCTGAGGTGTAAACCTCGATACACAGCCTTGCGAGCTGAAACCGACACCTGCTTGATGTTGCCAGATAAAAGCTGACGATCGCCCGCTTCAATCGTAAGGTGGAGGTCGTCTACATGCTCCAACTGCGATCGCAACCATAGCCGGATCGCTGGCGACAGGATTTTGCTAATCAAGCGGCTCTGATTGGACATAAACGTTAAAGCCTTGCGCGAACATCGAACCCCCTAGCCGGAGCACAGCACAGTAAAGCTCATCGGGCCGTTTTAAGCGTTGCCCTTGAAACGTCTCTCAAGCAGCAACGACGCGGCCCAGCTATGGCGATCCCTATCGAGTATACCGACATCAACATGCACACCCCTATCTAGCACTCAAAACACCCAAAATTCTGCATTTTAGGTCTCATGACGATCGCCCAGAAGGCCACATTCAACACCCTAGAGTTAAGGGGATCACGGTATCAGCCCCTCCTGGTGTCGCGATCCCCTTTTCGCTGCAAATGTCATAAAACCATGACTTTACGATCCCCGCGTGGCCTGAGAATCCGTATATATGCCTAAAATTGACGCTTAAAACCCTTGACCCAGATTTTACTTTGTCGCAACATAAGCCTAGCTGCGATCCCCACACGTGCAATGTCGTATGGTTCTCAGGACATATCAAAAATCACTGCTAAACAGAAATGACTATCTATAGCGATGACCATCAACAAGTCCACACATTGGAGCGTGAATGACTATGACTAAAGAACGCCCACCGCTCGAAGATATGACCCTGCGGCAACTCCGCCGCGTTGCCAGCGAATATGGTGTCTCTCGCTATAGCCGTATGCGCAAAGAACAGCTCCTCGCATCAATTCAAGACATTCAACGTAGTCAAGGCTCGTCTAACCCATCCCGACCTTTGGAGGCTCAAGCAGAAGTGGAAGCAGCAAAATTTGATCTTGGGCAGGACGATCGCATTGGTGGCTCTCTGTCAGCCGTTGATGAAGGGTTGGTAGACCTTCCGGCAGGCTATGGCGAAAGCCGGATTGTGCTCATGCCACGCGATCCACAGTGGGCGTACACCTATTGGGACATCCCCAATGAGCACAAAGAGGCGCTACGTCATCAGGGTGGGCTGCAAATTGCCCTGCGCTTGTACGATGTCACAGATGTTAATCTGGAGTATCAGTCACCCCATAGCATTCAGGAGTACCCCGGTGACGAGCTTTCGCGGGAGTGGTATCTACCTATTCCAGTGAGCGATCGCGACTACGTAGTCGACATTGGCTACCGCTGTGCAGACGGTCGCTGGTTAGTGCTGGCCCGGTCTGCCCCAGTCCGCGTCCCTCCTGTTTACCCCTCCGACTGGATTGATGATCAGTTCATCACCGTCTCCTGGGAAGAGCCTCTAGCGGGTAAAACCTTCCTGGAACTGGTACCGCCCAGCCATAGAGCAGCTAGAACTGGCGCTGGTATGGGAACTACAGGCAACGCCATTTACGACCAAATTTTCAGCCTTGCGGAAACAACCGAAGCGCAACGAGTGGTAGGGTCTTTGTATGGCTCCATGCAGCAGGTGCCCGTGCATGAACAAGCCATTAGCTCCTATGTCTTCCCATCGGGCGCTGGCTTGTGGGCACTACCCACTACTTCCGGGTTGACGATGTCAGGCGTGGGCATGTCAGGCGTGGGGTTCTCTGCTTCCGCGCCACCGATTCGGCCTCGTCAATTCTGGCTTGTTGCCGATGCGGAACTGATCGTTTACGGTGCAACAGAACCAGATGCCACGGTGACGATCGGCGGTCGGCCCATCAAGCTCAACTCTGACGGCACCTTCCGGTTCCAAATGTCCTTCCAGGACGGACTGATTGACTACCCCATTCTGGCAGTGGCAGCCGATGGCGAACAAAACCGCGCGATTCACATGAAATTTACGCGCGAAACGCCCGAACGTAGAACAAACACCAAGGAAGAAGCCGTCCAAGAATGGCTGGTGTAAGCACACCCGTTTGACAATCCTGTTACTCCCTTGCCCTCGATCGCGCGATCGGGGGCTTTTTTATGTCTCTAATGACGGCATCAGGCTTAAAGATGCGATTGTGCAGCGCAATTATGTCAACAACAGTAAGCGATCGCCATACAAAGTTGCTTAAATTGGGAAAGATCGTCATTCTGCACGCAACGAGGTACCTCTGCATGGTCGAGCATCGCTTCCCACAAACGACACCAGTGGACAACAAAGCACTCGACGATGACTCCTACATGGACTACTTCTCCGATATCCCCGGCAGCATGCCAGGAACCCTTAACATTGAGTCAGATTCTTCTCCCCCCGTCATTGTGTTGATCGACTATGACGAAGCCAACGCCGTGCGGCAGGAAGTTGCAACCCCTGAAGATTGCATTCCCTTTCTAGACACCGAATCAGTTTCTTGGGTTGATGTTAAAGGTCTGGGTAGTGAAGATGTGCTACGCCGACTGGGGAAAGTGTTTAGTCTCCATCCCCTAGTGCTCGAAGACATCGTCAATGTACCCCAACGCCCCAAAATTGAAGAATATGACGAACAGTTGCTTATCATTGCGCGAATGGTCACCATCAAAGCGTCTGGCAGTGGTTTTATTAGTGAACAGGTGAGTCTGGTCTTGGGTCGGCATTATTTGCTGACTGTGCAGGAAGAACCAGAATACGACTGCTTTGGCCCCATTCGTGAACGCATCCGCACCAACAAAGGTACGATCCGCAAACACGGAGCCGACTATTTGGCCTATGCACTCTTAGATGCCATCATTGATGGGTTCTTTCCAGTCTTAGAAGAATACGGCGAAAAAATTGAAGAACTGGAAGATGAAGTCGTCTCAAATCCCTCCCATCAAACTTTAGAAAAAATCCATTCCATAAAGCGCGAATTGTTGGGTTTACGGCGTGCCATCTGGCCTCAGCGCGATGCTATTAATGCGCTGATTCGTGATGGTAGCGATTTGATTAGTCATGATGTTCACATCTATCTGCGAGACTGTTATGACCATGCTATTCAAGTGTTAGACATGGTTGAAACCTATCGTGAGCTAGCTGCAAGTTTGATGGACGTTTATTTATCATCCGTTAGCAATAAAATGAATGAAATCATGAAACTGCTTACGGTGATTTCATCCATTTTCATACCGCTTACCTTCATTGCTGGAGTGTATGGCATGAACTTCAATGCCGATAAGTCACCGTTCAATATGCCTGAACTCAACTGGTACTGGGGTTACGTTGCCTGTTGGGCTATCATGCTGACAACCGCTTTCAGCCTTATCTTCTTCTTCTGGAAGCGAGGCTGGTTTGAAAGCCTTTCTACGGCTGCGCCTCAAGATAAATCTTCTAAGAAATCACTTAAATCCTTGCTCCACCGATGAATCTCGTCGACCCCATCATTCTCACAGCGTATGTGCTATGCATCATCTACTTTCTGTATCTCATTGTTGATGCATTCAACGATGAGTTTACGATTAAGTTAGACGTCGATTTCTTAAAGCAACAGCTAGAAGAACAACGGCTCCAGGATTTACTCGGTATTAGCGTCAAATTTGACAGCCGTTACGAGTTTGACAAGCTAAAGCAACTAGCCGTGAGTATTAGTAATAAAGCAAGCCACGAAAAAGTAGATGATAAACCGCATGGTATTTCAGTTTATGTTGATTGGGATTACTGCGCCGTCACAGATTTAGACGGTCGATCGCGCCGCGTTACTCGCTTAATGCCTGGTACGACCGTTGATCTCTTTCAAAATCAAGTCTCTAGCACGATCGGCCCCAGCACCACGCTAAAAGAAGCCATCACCGCCGAAGATCTACTGCAACGCAAAGGCGATCGCAAAGCCGACAAACTCGATGCAGCCTCACCACTCAATCTAGAAGTAGAAATCACCAAGCCACTCATCGACCCAGGCGCACTCAAGAAAAATGATAAGTTCATGAAGCGCTACACCGATTTGGAATTCTTTCTCGGCCTAGCGTTTCGGATCGTCGGCCCTAACCAGCCAATTGGCGGCGATCGCGTCTACGTCCTCTGCAAATTTGTCATGCATAAGCTCCACTGGACGGCTGGCTTGCCGTGGAATCCGAAATAGGGGAGTGGGGGATGGGGAATGGGGAAAGCATTGATGGCTGAACCTTTTAGCAGTTGCCCCCTGACCCCGAATACTTAACCCAATCCTTGCTCCCCATCCTTCAACTCACTAGACTAAGACAGAGGAGAGTAGGTGCAGGCAGTTGCGGATTGCAGTCAAAAGCTGTGATTCGAGGAAAGTCCGGGCTTCCGAAAGACCAAACTTGCTGGGTAATGCCCAGTGCGGGCGACCGTGAGGATAGTGCCACAGAAAGATACCGCCGCTTAGAAGTTATGAGTTATGAGTGCTGAGCTTTGAATGACGAATTTCTATTACGAACTTAAAACTCAAAACTTAAAACTCAAAACTACTGCGGTAAGGGTGCAAAGGTGCGGTAAGAGCGCACCAGCAGCATCGAGAGGTGCTGGCTCGGTAAACCCCGGTTGGAAGCAAGGCTGTGGAACAAGGGTTGGTCTTTGACCCGTTCCATGCAAAGGTGGGTTCGCTCATCTCTGCCCGTCCGCTTGAGGAGCTTGGTAACAAGTGTCCCAGATAGATAACTGCCCTCTTAAAGACTGTCCTTCTAAAGGCATCGCGTTTAAGAGAACAGAACCCGGCTTACGTCCGACTCTCCTCATTTACACAAACCTTACAGTTCCCCAAGCTCACACCCACCAAACGGGCTAGCGGCTTAGTTTTATCTAACTTTGTTGATTTAACAAAGAAATGTATAGATTCAGCAAAGGGGCTTTAGTCCGCTGTACGACCTTTTGAACCTGCACTAGGATGAGGGCACCAGTGATTCACTTCACTGCATGTGTTGTTGAGTACCTGCTAAGACAGACGTACTGAATGATGCCTTGAGGAGTTAAGTGGCAGTGGCTTAGGTGGCAGCGTTTATAGGGTAAGGGTGTGAGTAACCAGACCTCCCAAATCTCAGTAGCAAGTGAACTAGAAGCGGCGTTGAGTACTCAACAGCTACTAGCAGTGGGCGAGCATAAGCGCAGCGGTTTAATTATCTGTAAGGCGCATCATGCAGAATTTGCAGGGCCTGGTGCCATTGTGGGAAGCCCCGTAGAGCAAGCTTGTATGAGTATGATTGCGATCGGTGCTCCTGAGCTAACGCCCGTTGTTACGTCTAAACAGCGGCAAGCAGCTTACAGCCGCCGCATTCAATGGAGTCGCTGGCTACAAAAAATTACTGAACATACTGATGCAACCCAAAGAGCCGAGAAGCTCTTTGCTAGTTTTGAGGAGTTTTTTGGTGCGCCAGCTTTAATGGCGCTGTCGGACGAGGTGCTGGCTTTATTAATTGGAGTGATGCCGTTTACAGTCGCGGCCGTGCGATCGCACTACTCGTGGCCGCAGTCAGTCGAGGAGAAGACTCTTATCGCCTCCTATGAGCCGAACAAATTTAACGCTGCTCGCTTCGTCCCACGATCACTGCATGCCAACGCTCATCTGCCAGCTAAAACCTATGCTAGCGTTTGGACAGCGCTTTACAATACGCCTAGTCGAGATTAGCCGCTTGCTCACATCGAGTTCACAGATTGGGTGAGCGATGAAGGAGTTTTGGAAGGATTTCCGTCTCGAAAAAAACTCTTGACAGTCCACTGCTGGCCGTAATGTTCTGACCTTAAAAGACCTGATACACTGTCAGGCATGACACTCCAGTACCCTCGTCGCCAGAGGCAACTTCAGAATCTGGTGCAAAAATTAGGACTCCCTGGGCAAGCGCCCATTCAATGGCAACTGCTCGACTTGGCGCTGACCCATCCAAGCGTCTCGGCAACAGCGAATTACGAGCAGCTTGAGTTTGTAGGGGATGCTGTTGTACGACTAGCGACGGCTGTTTTTTTGCTGGATACTTTACCGGAGCTTCCAGTTGGAGAGTTTGCAGCCCTGCGTTCGGTGCTGGTGAGCGATCGCATTTTGGCGCAATTAGCAGCAACCTACCAGCTTGATCGATACTTACTGGTTTCTGACAGTGCCCTGAAGGACAAGCTCGGTCAGGAATCACGTCTGGCGGATGCATTTGAGGCTGTGCTGGCCGCGCTTTATTTAAGTACGCATACCTTAGAACTAGTGCGGCCCTGCCTGGATCATCACTTTCGGCAGTTAGTCACTGAGATTCTGAGCGATCCAGCTCGGCAGAATTATAAGGCAGCGCTTCAGGAATGGAGCCAAGCGCACTACAAAATGCTGCCGGAGTACCGAGTGATTCAAGCCGAGCAGTCTCAGGACGACTCGCAACGCTTTACAGCGGAAGTGTGGTTGCGTAATAAGCGGTTGGGCCAGGGAAGTGGGCGATCAATTAAGGCCGCTGAGCAAGCCGCCGCGCAGGTAGCGTTTACGGTGGTGAGTGAACAGCCACCCTGATCGGTGCGTTGTGTCAGTAAGTTGGCATCCAGAATCAAATCCCACCGAAAGTCTCGCTTGCTTGCCCTGAGAATCGCCTTAGCCGTTTGTTGCAGAACCAACCGATGTAATGGATGGTTCAGAGGCATCACGTGGCAAGACGTCCCCTACATGATCCCGATTGTGACCATTGCTGGAGGGCGGGTTGATCGCGCTAGCGACTTCTACAGGGGCTTGCGTTTCCTGTGAGGGGAGCCAGATGCGGAACGTGCTGCCCTTCCCGATCGTGGATTGAAACGAGACGGTACCACCATGCAATTCGGCAAAGCGCTTTGTGAGCGCTAACCCCAGGCCAGTCCCCTCATGCCGACGGGTGAGTGACGAATCGACCTGCTGAAACGGGCGGAACAAGAGATGCCATCGTTCTGGTGGAATGCCAATCCCAGAATCGGTCACTTCCAGACAAAGGTATGGCGTGTTGGCATTGACGGGGCTGCGATCGGGGCGCGCATCTTGCTCTAGCTGGTGACCATAGGCAATACGACCGCTTAATTTCACGTGGCCGCCTTCGGGCGTGAATTTCACTGCATTTGACAGCAGGTTAATCACCATTTGACGCACGCGAAGTTGGTCAAGCGCGACGCGGCTGAGGTGCTTTTCTACGTCGATCGAAAGCGAGAGGCGTTTCTTCTCAGCGGCTGGCTGCACCATTTTCAAGCATTCTTGACATAAATCTTGAATGGAGACGGGTTGAAGGCTCAGTTCAAGCTGACCGGCTTCAATTTTGGCGATGTTGAGCAGGTCATTAATGATGTTGAGCAGGTGCTTGGCGGATTCGTCTGCTTGCTGTAGCAGTTCCAGTTCTTCGTCACGGCTGTCGCAGCAACCATCTTTGACCAACCCAATGCAGCCGAAGATGGCATTGAGGGGCGTTCTCAACTCATGGGAGGTTGTCGCCAGGAATTCGCTCTTCATCTGGTTAGCGGCCTGTGCTTCTTGCCATGCGGTTTCCAGTTCTTCTGCTCGATCTTCAAGGCGTTCGACCATGATGTCGAGTGCGCCAGCAAGCTGGTTGATTTCTTTGATCCTGAAGTCTTTCGGTGCTTGATCAGACGGCTGGCGGTGGTAAATCTGTAGGGCATAGTTACCGAGTTGCTCTAGCGGTCGTGCCAGGTCGCGAGAAATATAGATGGTAGCTAAGAGGTTTGCGCCCAGTAGCCCCATAGTAAGGATCAGCAGTACTTGCTTAATGTCTTCTAGTCCAGAGAGCGCATTCTCAAGGGGAGCGACGGCTAGAACAACCCAGGTGCGGCTTTCATCCGAAGCAGCAGAAATTTGCACACGGTTATACCCGGCTAACCAATCTGTATTGTCGTCTTTGAAAGAGACAAATTGAAGAAAGTCTTCTTTGCCTGCGATCGCGCTATTCACAATATTTTGTAGGCGTGGGGCATCTGATTCTTGTCGAATATTACGACCAATGCGATCAGCTTTGGGGTGAGCCAGGATGGTGCCATCCTCGTCAACGACAACGGTATAGCCGGAGAGAGAGCCTGGCTGGCTAGTCTCTTGTCGATGAACGGCCCATTGCACACTGAGGGCATAGCGCAACCGACCAAAGGAATCGTAGACAGGCGCACTAAAAACAAGGTCGAGTTGTCGTAAGGGCGTTGAGGGTTTAGCGGCCCTTGTTTGGTTAATGGGTGAGACACGAACGCCCGCCAGGGGCGCACGCATCACCTGGCTTTGGCTCGGCCACAAGTTATCAAGCACCTGGCTGATGGCTTGATTACCGCAGGTGCTACCATCCACCTGACCCGTTTGCACGTTGATGAGCTGAACGCATTGCACGCCTTTCGGCAGCCAGCGATTGATGCGAGTGACAAATTCTTGGGGTTCCTGTGCTTGATCGAGCTTAGTTGAAAAATCCTCGCTAGCACTCACGAGGCTCGATCGCATGACTTCGATCAAATCACGAATGTTTTCGCCCTTTCTGACTGCACTTTCGGTCAAGTTTTGACTGGCCGTTGCCAACATGCTGTCGCGCACTTTCTTGTATGCCACTAGCTCACCCAGCAGCAAAACGGGAATGCTCAGCAGCAAAATCCGCGACAGGAGGATGCGGCGAAACGAAGACTGACCTGGTTTAGCCATAGGACGTTTAAACTGAAGTGCGATACCCAATAGCAACCACGATCAACCGGAGCAGATTAAAACCGGATCGTACCTAGCCCTCATGCATCCATCCTATGCGCGGCAGTTAACAGTCAGCATAAGTGCCGTCAAAAGAAGGACTATCCACAATTATTACAACGGTTATACCGAATATTCCAGTTGGACGCAGATTTAAACATTAAACCAAGTGTGCCTGATCGCCGGAGCGATCGCCCTCAAACGACCGTCATTCTTGCGATGAGTGCGGATGGCAAGATTGCAGACGTGAGCCGTGCAGCCGCGCGGTTTGGCTCTCCTCACGACAAGGTCCACTTAGAACAACTTGTTGCAGAAGCGGATGGGGTATTACTTGGTGCAGGAACGCTGAGAGCGTATGGCACAACGCTACGGGTCGTCAACCCTATGCTATTGAAGCAACGACAGCAGCAGGGCAAGCCGCTTCAACCCGTACAGCTTATTTGCTCGCGATCGGCGCGACTTGATCCCCAGCTTCCCTTTTTTCGACAGCCTGTGCCCCGCTGGTTACTAACCACAACCGCAGGCCGTGGTCAGTGGCAAGAAGACGAATACTTCGAGCGCATTCTCGTGGTAGAGACGATCGCTGGCACCATTGACTGGCCTGTCGCCTTACAGCAGCTGGGGGCATATGGACTAAATCACTTGGCTGTACTGGGCGGCGGCACTTTAGTTGCGTCCTTACTAGAAGCAGAGTTGGTGGATGAACTGTATCTAACCATTTGCCCCTTACTGTTGGGTGGCGATCGCGCTCCCACCCCGATCGATGGCTCAGGATTACTGACAGTTTTAGCGCCTCGCCTACAGCTTTTAGAGGTGAGGGCGATCGAGGATGAAGTGTTTTTACACTACAGAGTGAGGAGGTAGAAGGCAGGAGGCAGAAGGCAGGAGGTTGTTGGTTGTTAAGTTGTTAGAAGAAAGCTGATCGCTGACCGCTCAAATTAAAGGCAGAAGGCAAAAGAAGTTGTTAGTTGTTGGTTTTTAGACGGAAGCTGGATAGTTGCCCGCTGCCTACTGATAGCTGATGGCTGAGCGCTCTTTAACTCAAAACTCAAAACTTAGAACTTAAACCTCCCCCTGCTCCCCCTGCTCCCCGCACTCCTTCAGCAATGTATTACGCTGTATGAAGTCTTTCAAGCCTTCCTATGGTGGAACAACTGAAACCTCGCTACTCGATCGCCTGGATTGATTCCCTTGCTGACGTGCCCCAAGCAGAATGGGATGCTCTCGCAATGCCGCTGCAAACGCCCTTCTTTGAGTGGGAGTGGCTGCACAATATGGAAACATCGGGTAGCACCACTGCTGAGACGGGCTGGTTGCCCAATCACTTAACCATCTGGCGAAACCGGAGCTTGATTGCGGCGGCTCCCCTTTATGTGAAAGGGCATAGCTATGGCGAGTTTGTGTTTGATCATCAGTGGGCTGATGTTGCAGCCCGTTTAGGCGTTGAGTATTACCCCAAGCTGCTGGGGATGTCGCCTTTTACGCCTGCGGAAGGCTACCGCTTTTTGATAGCACCTGGCGAAGATGAGGATGAATTGACAGGACTGATGGTGAGCGCGATCGATCAGTTTTGCATGCACAACAGTATTTCGGGCTGCAATTTTCTGTACGCTGACCCAGAGTGGCGCGTCATGATGGAACAGCACGGCTTTTTGAGTTGGCTGCACCATAGCTTTATTTGGCAAAATCAAGACTATCAGACTTTTGATGATTATTTGGGTGCGTTCAATGCCAACCAGCGCCGCAATATCAAGCGAGAACGCAAGGCCGTTGAAAAAGCAGGACTGACGATTCGTACCTTGACTGGAGATAACATTCCCCAGGCGTTGTTTCCGTTGATGTACCGCTTTTACAGTGATACGTGCGACAAGTTTGGCTGGTGGGGGAGCAAGTATCTCACGCCTCAGTTTTTTGAGCAGCTTTATGACCGCTACCGCGATCGCGTGCTGTTTGTCGCAGCTTATGACGAGAAGCATCCTCAACCGATCGGCATGTCCTTTTGCCTCACGAAAGGGGCGAATTTGTATGGGCGCTACTGGGGATCATTCCAGGATATTGATTGTCTCCACTTTGATGCGTGCTACTACACGCCGATCGAGTGGGCGATTTCAAAGGGTATCAAAACCTTCGATCCTGGTGCGGGTGGGCGACACAAAAAACGACGCGGCTTCCCGGCAACTTCCAACCATTCGCTTCACCGTTTCTATAATCCCCGCTTGATGCAAGTTTTCCGTTCTTACATCGGTCAGGTAAATGATATGGAACAACGTGAGATGGATGCCATCAATCAAGGTTTGCCGTTTAAGCAGGATGAAACTGAAACAGGGTGTAAGTAGAGAGGGCTATAAGCGGTCAGCCATGTTCTTTTTTTGCTCTTGCACTGAATGCCAACACGATTATTGAAGCGTTATTAAGACATCAGAGAGTAGTTTAGTAAAATTGCCAACTAACATTAAGAGTTCATTTAAAATCGCCAGTACCCCTTCCATCTTGTCGGTGTCTTCCAATCAACTTGCCTTTCATCAACGCTCCATTTGAGTGTAAGAGTCTCTGTACAGACCAAGCGTGGGTAACCAAACTCTCCCAGGTTTTTCCTAAAAATTAGTCCATCAAAATAAGCACGGCTAGCCTCAGGATTAACATAGCCTTCAACCAAAATCGATTGTTGACCACTTGGAGATAGATACCGCTTGGAACACAGCGGTTCGTTAAAACCGTAGCGGAATTCGACCAGTATGCTCAATAAGAAAGCAAGTACGATCGATAAGCTGCCCACTTGCAAAACATAAACACTTCTTTCAACAGACTTAGGTAGAGTTGCCTGATTGAAGACAGAGACAACCTAAATCGAAAAAGAAGATTAAGGTGGTGTAAGTGAAAACAATGACTGATATCATTTCTGCAATAGAAAAGCCTTGATACCAATCGATCGATGACCAAAGAGTTGACAGCATTGCGTAAACAAGGGCACAGAAAATGATAAAGATGAGCCATACTGCGACTAAAAAGAACACAATTGGCAAAGACACTACTGACAAGAGCAAAAGTAATAATCGCGCTTGTCCGGTAGTCCGGTAGACCTCAAAGAAGGAGCGGGGCAGTGGCCTCACTCTTACAATCAAGGCAGATAGTAAAACGACAGCGACGCTACCCACGACCGGGGTGGCAGGGAAACCTAAAAATGTGCCTGATAGACTGTAGCTATTGAAGAGCATGAGCCAGAAGACCAGGTTGAAATTGGCTGTCAGACCCAGTAGGACAATCAAAAATTTCCGCATGGTTCACCGTCTACAACGAGTGCAGCTGGAGCCGTCGCTTCGATTTTATGCTGAGATTTCTGGCAGTGCTTTTAAGATGAAGGCTGTATGAGCTTGATAGGATCTTTAGCCGCGATCGTGCTTGCAGGTGGGCAAAGCAGGCGTATGGGACAGGACAAGGCTTTGCTGTTGATCGAGGGCGTTCCTTTGCTACGGCGCGTGTGTGAAGTTGCGCTGCAATGTACGCCGATCGTCTCTGTGATTACGTTTCGTCCTGAGCAATACCGAGCGATCGTGCCGCCATCCTGTCGTTTACTGCAAGAGCGTGCTGTAACAGATGCAACCGAGCCACATGGTCCCTTACTTGGGTTTGCGCAAGCCTTAGAGACCGTACAACCAGAATGGGTGCTGCTGTTGGCGTGTGATATGCCCCACTTGTCAGGTGAAGTGCTGCAACAGTGGGCAAAAGAGCTAGAGAAGCCAGACACCGCGATCGCCCTTCTGCCTCGCTCACAGAAAGGCTGGGAACCTCTCTGCGGATTCTACCGCACCAGTTGTCTGGCAAGTTTACAGACCGCGATCGCGCGAGGCGATCGTTCTTTCCAGCACTGGCTTTCCCAAGCAGCAGTCAAAGAGTTACCGCTAGACAATGCTCAAATGCTCTTCAACTGCAACACGCCAGCAGACTTAGCAAATTGCGTGAGCAGATTGGATAACAGGAGATAAGTGAAGCGGACAAGGGAAACAAGGAGGTAAGAGAAAAGGCAGATGCGTGTGTCTAACCCCCTCAACCAGATTGTGCTTCACCTTCAACACTCCAGTTCGGGGGGCTTGGGGAAGTTAGGCCCCCCAAAAAGCGGGGGCCGGGGGGAAGTCCCCCGGACACGATTTATCAACGAAGCCAAGAATTTGTCAACGAAGCTAATACCGATTTAAACAACAATCGCTACAGATGAATCGTTGCGTAAGGGCAAGGCATTGCCTTGCCCTTACAGAATATGTCGCATCTTCAATTTAAGGTAGTGCTAAAGAGGTAAGGATGCATTGTAGTGGTGAATGAAAAACCAGATCGCTCCAATGTGATTCTCCAGCTTCTTAGAAAACGAAAGGGTTTTGCGAACCAAGCGTGAGATGCGTTGCCGTAA
>JAESFU010000156.1_pt1 | contig 95452 bp, 58 predicted proteins | sample 9269461 | NCBI WGS metagenome assembly JAESFU01 (sample SAMN14502556, study PRJNA617107) | algae metagenome | isolation source: Stenomitos rutilans HA7619-LM2 and co-occurring heterotrophs from cave walls | place: USA: Waikapalae cave, Hawaii | collected 2009-07-28
ACCGGTACCGCCCGGATCGTCGGTGCGGACATCATCATCGGCCACAGCAGCGCGACGATGACTGTTCCCGCGCCTGCATCGGCCACCATGATCGCGGGCCTCGCGGGCTTTGCAGGCCTCCGTCGCCGCCGTGGTCAGTAATGATCGAGGGTGTTTCCCCGGCGGGTTGTACGCAGGTGAGCTCGCTCATCGTCACGGATGATCAACTCCTCACCCAGCGACCAGGGTTCTTCAGGGAGCATTCAACGCCAGCGGTTTCCTCCCCGCCGCTGGCGCTGCTCCCACAGCTTCAGGTAGAGAAGAAGGTCCATGCACTGAAGCTCTCGTGCAGCGCGTGCAGCACGGGAAGCGGAGAGAACTCCGATCGCCAGCAGCCCCGCGTACAGCCCGCCGGCAGCACCCGCAGAACCGATCGCAATGACCGTGAACCGAAGTGGAGTTGATTCAAAGACCTGCCCGAGAAGCGAGGTTTGGGCGGCAGCCACCGGCACGATGATCGCAACATCGCTGTCCCCTCGATGAAGGATCAGCGTGTGCGGTGCGCCCTTCTCCGCCTGCTTGCCTCCAACGACAGGTCCAGACATCGCCGGGCGGCGGGAGTCACTTCCCGCCCCTGGGCTTGAAGTTGAACGAGAACCCGAATCCGTCGAGGACGACAAACCGCCCCCGCCATCGGACGAAGAACCCGAATCACCTTGCGGACCTGTTCCGGATTGATTGCCCGAATCACTGCTTGGCGGGCGCGAGGATGAAGTACCGGTCTGACCGTTGCTTCCTCGATCATCCGTGCCTTGGTCGTTCGTCGGGGGAAGTGTCGAATCATCAGTGGGCTCTGCCGGGTCGATTCCGGGGTCTGGATTACTCGTTGTGCCAGACCCCGGATCGACACCGTTTTCTGAGTTGTTGCCAGAGCCATCGCCCGACCCATTCCCGGACCCGCTACCCGCCCCACTGCCAGACCCACTGCCAGAGCTGCTTCCAGATCCAGAGCTGCCGCCCGATCCTGACGAGTTCGAGTTGCCGGACTGACCATCGTTGCCGGAGTTTCCGCCGCCGCCCGGCTTGCCCGGGCGATCGTTCTTCACGGACGTGTCGCCGCCGGAACCCCCACCTTCGTTGCCGCCGCTCCCTGCAGATCCATTGCCATTCCCGCCACCACTCGAGCCGCTCGAAGAGCCACCGCTCGACCCGTTTCCGGGCCTTGAATTGCTCGGCGGCGGATCATTAGACGGGGGCGGCACTGGATTGTCATCGTCATCATCGTCGTCGTTGCCGCCGCGACCATCATTGTCCAAGTCCGCTGCGATCGACATCTGGATCGATGACCCCTGGTCGATGCCGTTGATCGACAAGTGCATCGACATCGATCGCAAAGCCTGCCCACCACCCGCGACAAGCTGCATCGAACGCAGAACGCTCGTGAGGAGTTCGGGTGATGCAGGTCCTGTCAGGGTCAGCACGCCGCGCTCTGCATCCCACGATGCAAGGTGTGAGAACTCGCCTGCAACCTGCAGCATGTCGCCGCTCGCGCGGTCGCCGATGATCGCGACGGCGATCGATGCGATCTCGCCGCCATCTGCATCCGCCACCGACACGGTTGGGTCGATCGCGGTCGCCTCGCCGGGAATGAAGATTTCCGGGAGCGTGCCCCAGACCATCGTGGGTGCATCGTCGATCCCGAGCACTTCAACAGTCGTCGAAGTCTCGAGCGAAGTGCCCGTGTCGTCGGTCAGCATCATCCGCATCGAGTACGACACGCTCTGCGGCTCTTCATCAAGGAGCGTCATGCTGATCGACCGGATTGCATTGCGGTACGCAGCCAGGTCGCCAAACCCGCTGATCGTCAGCGTTGACGTTGATGCGTCGTAGTTCCAGCCAAGCCCTGCTGCATCCTGCACCGAGAGCGTGATCGCAGGGAGTGACGCACCCTCAAGCGTAACATACACCGATACCAGGCCCGCGCTGTCTGCATCGCCCAGGTCAACCCCCGCAAACGGATTGACCTGCGATTGATCCTCACCAATCAGGATCGCGGTGATGCCGGTCAGCCACGGCGCATCGTTTCGTGCAGCGATATCGATATCGCGCGTCGCGTGCGTGCTTGCCTGCACGCCATCGTGCAGTTCAAATCCGATCGTCCTTCGCGCGGTACCAAGTGTCTCGGCCGAACTTGAAAATACCACGCTCCGAAGAACTGCCTGGTACTCCGCCAGCGTCGCCTGGCCCGCGAGCGTCAGCACGCCCGTCGATGCATCCCATGTCGCGCTGATCGTCCCTGCAATCACCGACAGCACATCGCCTGCCTGGAACCCGCCGATCCAGACCACCGCGCCGCTCAGCACGTCGCCATCTGGATCACTCAGCACAACCTGCGAATCCACCGCGATCGCTGCATCGTCCTCTGCATATGAAAGTGCACCAGCGGACACCGCGATCATCGCTGCATCGTTCACTGCAGCCAGTGAAACGTCACGCGTCAGCGGTGCACTGAGATCAGTCCCATCGTTCACCACGAGTGAAAGCGTTCGACCGTGCACGAGCGGGTTATCGCTCGTGTTGAGATAACGAAGCGTGCGAAGCACCTGCTGATACGTCGCTGCATCCGCACTCCCCGAGAGTGTCAGCGTACCCGTGGATGCATCCCACGAGCTTGCAATGCCAGTCGCAGGATCCGCCACAAGAGCATCCTGACCCGCGACATATCCCATCTGCACGCGAACCACCGCGCCTGTGAACGTTGCTGAGTCAGGATCGGCGAGCTGCAGATCTGGTGCGATGAACCCGTTGACTGCATTCTCGAGATACTGCATCGGCGAGGTCGCCGCGATCAGCGAGGCTGCGTCGTTGACGCCCTGCACCACGATCTCGGCCTGAGCCTGGCTGCTGAGCATGGTCCCGTCGCTTGCCACCACAGAGATCAACCGTGCACCCGCAACGGGGTTGTCCGACATGTTGATATAGCGAACCGATCGCAAAAGCGATTGATAGTCCCCTAGCGAAGCAGTGCCGCTGAGCGTGAAAGTTCCGGTCACTGCATCCCACGCAGTCGCGATCCCCGTCACCGCGCTCCACGAGAGTGCATCGTCCCCTGCCATGTACCCCACGGAGATCTGGATTGTCATCCGATCCAGCACGCCGCCGTCTGCGTCAAAGAGCGTTGCAGAAGGTGCGACGAGGATCGCAGGCTGGTTCTCGACAAACACCTGCTGCACTGCATTCAGCGCCACCACTGGTGCATCGTTGCTCGACGTGACCTCAATGTTCCTCGTAGAAGGCGCACTCAGCGTCACTCCGTCGTCGATCACAAACTCCACGGTCCGCGGGCTGGTCGATGGTGCATCAGAAAGATTGACATACCGCACGCCGCGAAGGATCGACTGGTACGTCGCAAACGACGCTGCACCGCTCAACGTAAGCGTGCCAGTCGTTGCATCCCAAGTGACCGACACGCCGCTTGCCGCCATCGCAGTGAGCGCATCCTGGCCCTGCACATAGTTCGACACGATACGAACGACCGCCCGCACGAGCATTAAACTATCCGCGTCAGAGATCGTTATCGCAGGATCGACCGCGACTGCAGGATCATTCTCTGCGTACGAAGCATTGCCCTGCGACACGATGATGACACCCGCATCGTTCACGGCGCTGATCTGCAGGTTCCGTTGCGATGCAGGACCGAGGCCAGAACCATCATCGACTGCAAATGAGACCGCCCTGCCTGCATGGAGCGGATTGTCCGAGACGTTCTGGTACGTGACTGACCGCAGGATCGCCTGGTACGTCACGACCGATGCAACACCACTGAACGTCAGCGTGCCGGTGATCGCGTTCCACGTCCCCATGATCCCGCCCATCTGCGTATACGTCAGCACGTCCTGCGATTGCACGTAGTTGCTCACGATCCGAACCACCGCACCACTGAGCAGCGTCGAATCGGGATCCGCAATGCTCACACTGCCATCGATGATCAGCCCGGGGTCGTTCTCGGTGTACTGCACAGCCCCGCCCGACGTCGCGACCGTTGCTGCATCGTTCACCGCAACAACCGCGAGCACCTGCGTCGCAGGATCGCTGGATCCGCTTCCATCCATCACCACAAACTCGATCGACCGGGCCTGCGTCGATGGATTCTCTGAAGTATTGAGATACATCACCGAACGCAGAACCGTCTGATACTGTGCAAGGCTCGCAGATCCAGAGAGCGTCAGCGTCCCGGTCAACGCGTTCCAGTTTCCGTTGATCCCAAACTGAGCTGTGAACGACAGAACATCCTGCGACGCGGCGTGGTTGCTCGTAATTCGGACAACCGCGCCGACCAGCACGCCATCGTCGACATCACCCACGGTGATCGACGGCGCCACGGAAACCGACGCGTCGTTCTCGGTGTACGACGCAGATGCACCGCCCCCGTTCAGGCTTGGCACATCGTTCTGCGCGGTGATCTCGACGTTCCGCGTCAGCGTGTTGCTCGCGCCATCTTCATCCTGCACCACGATCTCGAGCGTGCGGGTCAGCGTCGATGGGTTGTCCGATGTGTTACGGTACGTGATGCTCCGGATCACTGACTGGTATGCAGCGATCGTGGCATTGCCGCTCAATGTCAGCGTGCCGGTCACGTCATCCCACGATGCACCGATGCCGCCCGACAGCGTGTACTCAAAGAGATCCTCGCTCGAGCGATAGTTCGCACTGATTCGCACGACCGCGCCGCTGAGCAACGGTGAATCCGAATCCCACACAACTGCATCGGGCGCAATCGCCAGGCCCGGAGCATTCTCAACATACTGCACTGGATCAGTCGAACCACTGATCCCTGGCGGATCGCTCTCATCCGTCACTTCCAGGTCACGCGTTGCAGCAAAGCTGTCATCTTCACCGTCGCTGACAACGAACTCGATCGTGCGCAACAGTTCCGACGGTGCATCAGACGTGTTGTGATACGTGATGCTCCGCAGGATCGACTGATACACCGCGACCGAGGCACTCCCGCTGAGCGTCAGCGTGCCAGTCGCTGCATCCCACGATGCAGACACAAGGCCGCCGACATACGCGAGCACATCCTGCCCGCTCGCGTAGTTTCCGGCGATCCGCACGACTGCAGACGTCAGGTTGGCATGATCCGCATCCGCAATCGTCAGCCCTGCATCGATCACGACCGGCGCATCGTTCTCCGCATACGACGCATGACCCGGCGTGGTCGTTACCGTCGGCGCATCGTTCATCGCGCTGACCGTCACATCGCGCGATGCACCCGCGCTCTGGTCCACGCCATCATCGACGATGAATGTGATTGTTCGCGTCAGTGTCGAAGGCAGTTCAGAGGTATTCAGGTACGCAACACTGCGCAGTGCATTCTGGTATACAGCGAGCGATGCAGTGCCTGTCAGCGTAAGCGTTCCGGTCACTGCATCCCAACTCCCATGGATGCCCCCTCCCGCAGTGAACGAGAGGACATCCTGGCCTTGGACGTAGTTTGCAGTGATCCTGATCGTCGCGCCGGTCAGCGTCGTTCCATCTGCGTCATACAACGTGATCCCTGCATCCACAATTACTGCAGGGTCGTTCTCCGCGTATACCACCGTACCTGCAGAGGTCGTCACCACCACTGCATCGTTGACTGCTTCCACATCAACATCGCGTGAGGCGTTATCGCTCTCGTCCGTTCCATCATTGACAGTAAACGTGATCGTCCTGGTCAGCGAGGACGGCACTTCGGAGCTATTGGAATAGCGCACGCTGCGCAGCACTGCTTCATACGCAGCAACGCTCGCCACGCCAGACAGTTCGAGCGTACCCGTCACTCCATCCCAGTTGCCAGTGATGCCGCCCGACGGTGTGAATGTCAGTGAGTCTTGCCCGAGTGCATAGTTTGCAGCGATCCTGATCGTCGCGCCGGTCAGCGTCGTTCCATCTGCATCATACAGCGTGATCCCTGCATCCACGATCACTGCAGGATCGTTCTCCGTGTACGTCACAGTGCCTGCTGATGTCGAGACAACCGGTGCATCGTTTTCTGCAGACACCGTCACATGGCGTGAAGCATCACCACTGTCATCGGTTCCATCATCGATCGCAAACGTGATCGTGCGAGTCAGGGTCGATGGATTTTCTGAGCTGTTCGTGTATGCCACGGTCCGCAGCACGTCCTGATATGCAGCAACGCTCGCTACGCCCGTCAGCGTCAATGTCCCCGCGACAGAATCCCACGAACCGGAGATGCCGTGCATCGCCGTGAACGTCAGAATATCCTGCCCCGAGGCATAGTTCGCACTGATCCTGATCACCGCGCCCGTCAATGTCGTACTGTCTGCGTCGTACAGCACAATACTCGCGTCAACGACACGCGGACCATCATTCTCCGTGTACGCGATCGAACCTGCAGTGATCGTGATCGTGGGAATGTCATTGACCGCGGATACCGACACATCACGCAGCGCACTGTTGCTGTCATCAGCGCCATCGCTGACGACAAACGAGATCGCCCGTGCCAGTGTCGATGGATTCTCCGACGCGTTGCTGTACGTCACCGAACGCAGCACTGCTTGATACGCAGCGATGCTTGCAGTTCCAGAAAGCGTCAACGTTCCGGTTGATGCATCCCACGCACCGCTGATTCCGCCCGATGGCGTGTACCCAAGAACATCCTGGCCTTGCACATAGTTCGAGATGATGCGAATGACCGCACCGGTCAGAACCGTGTCGTCCGCGTCCGTGATCGTCACGCCGCTGTCCACAATCACGGGCACTGCATTCTCGGTATAGCTTGCACCGCCTCCGCCGGTCGTCGTAACCACCGGCGCATCGTTCTCCGCGATCACTGATAGATCGCGAGTCGCTCCACTGCTTTCATCAACACCGTCCCCGACGATGAACTCGATCGTCCGGGTCAACTCCGAAGGTTCGTCCGACGTGTTGTGATAGATCACTGCACGCAGAGCGCTCTGGTATGCAGCGACGCTCGCAGAGCCGCTCAGCGTCAAGGTCCCCGTCACTGCATCCCAGCTTGCAGAGATCCCGCCGCCACCTGCGTACGAAAGTACATCCTGGCCCGCTGCATAGTTGCCGATGATCCGCACCACCGCGCCCGCGAGCACGGTGTTATCTGGATCACTGATGGCGACACTACCGTCAACGATCACTGCGACACTGTTCTCGGTGTAGCTCGCGCTCCCTAGAGATGTCGTCACGAGCGGTGCGTCGTTCTCTGCAGTCACTATCACATCGCGGGTGAACTCAGCGCTTTGATCTGTACCATCATCCACGACGAACTCGATCGTCCGAACAAGCCCTGAAGGGTTGTCCGACGTATTGTGATACGTGATTGCACGGAGCGCGGCACGGTACGCATTGACGCTCGCAGGTCCGCTCAGCGTCAGCGTGCCGGTCGATCCATCCCAGCTTGCGGAGATCCCGCCGCCACCTGCGTACGACAGCACATCCTGACCCGATGCATAGTTGGCCGAGATACGAATCACCGCACCACTCAACATGCTGTCATCTGCATCCGTTATGTCGATCGCATTGTCAACGACCACAGGCAGATCGTTCTCAACATAATTCTGACTCCCGGCCGGTCCGCTCAGCACCGGCGCATCGTTCTCTGCAGCAACTTCGATATCGCGCGACGCTGCGTCGCTGTCTCCGTCACCATCATTCACTGTAATCTCGATCGTGCGTGTCAGTGTCAAGGGTGCGTCGGACGTATTCACGTACGTCACGCTGCGCAGCACTGCCTGGTACGCAGCCACACTTGCAGTGCCTGAGAGCTCAAGGCGACCCGTCGCTGCATTCCAGTTGCCGGTGATCCCGCCCGACGGCGTGAATGAGAGCACGTCCTGGCCTGACGCGTAGTTCCCTGAAATCCTGATCACAGCACCGCTGAGCATCCCATTGTCTGCGTCGTACAGCTCGATATCCGCATCAAGCACAGTCGCGGGATCGTTCTCGACATACTCAATCGCGCTACTGCTCATCGTGACTGTCGGCACATCGTTCACCGCAGCGACATTCACATCCTGCGTGATACCACCCGAAGGACCATCTTCATCGAGAACCGTGAACAACACCGTGCGCGTCGTCGTCGCAGGATTCTGCGAACTATTAAGGTATCGAACCGATCGCAACGCACTCTGGTAGGCAGCAACTGATGCAGTGCCGCTCAGCGTCAGCGTGCCCGTCAATGCATCCCAGCTCGCGCTGATGCCACCACCACCGCCATAACTCAGGACATCCTCACCACTCACATAGTTTCCGGTGATCTGCACCGTCGCGCCGCTCAGCGTCGTATTGTCTGCATCGTTCACCGTGATTGATGGCGCGATTACCGCGGGACTATCACCCTCCGTGAACAACACAGACCCGCCGCCACCACCAAGCATCGGCGAATCGTTCACTGCGCTGACATTCACGTCCTGCATCACCGCACCGCTCGGGCCATCGCCATCGAGCACCGTGAAAGTGACCGTCCTGGCAAGCTCCGATGGATCATCGGACGTGTTGACATATCGCACCAATCGCAGGGCGCTCTGATACGAGGCCACGGACGCAACACCACTCAGTGTCAGCGTACCGGTCGACGCATCCCACGACGCGGTGATGCCAAACGCAGACGCGAACGAAAGCAGATCCTGACCGTTGATATAGTTGCCCGTGATCTGCACGACCGCGCCGCTCAGCGTCGTGTTGTCCATGTCGCCAACCGTGATCGACGGAGCGACGACGATCGGCGCATCATTCTCGGTATAAGTTACGGCCCCGCCTGCACCACCAAGGATCGGCGAGTCGTTCACCGCACCCACATTCACATCTTGCGTCACTGCATCGCTCGAACCTTCATCATCGAGCACCGTGAACGCAATTGTCCTCGTCAACTCCGATGGATTATCCGAGGTGTTGACATACCGCACCAGCCGCAAGGCGCTTTGGTACGACGCGACGGACGCAGCACCGCCCAGTGTCAGCGTGCCCGTGCTCGCATTCCATGACGCAGTGATCCCAAACGCGGATGCGAACGACAGCACGTCCTGGCCATTGACATAGTTGCCGGTGATCTGAATCACCGCACCCTGGAGAACAGTGTTGTCTGGATCATTCACCGTGATCCCAGGCGCGATCGCGACCGGACTGTCGCCTTCGCTGTACAATACCGATCCGCCCGCGCCGCCAAGCACCGGCTGATCGTTCACAGCGCTCACCGTCACGTCCTGCGTCACGGTGTTGCTCGTGTCATCATCATCGAGCACACTGAAACTGACCGTCCTCACAAGCTCCGATGGATTCTCCGAAGCATTGACATATCGCACAAGACGCAGCGCACTCTGATACGACGCGACAGACGCCACGCCGCTGAGTGTCAGTGTCCCCGTCGCAGAATCCCACGACGCAGAGATCCCGCCGCCACCGGCATAGCTCAGTACGTCCTGCCCGTTCACGTAGTTGCCGGTAATCTGAACCACCGCACCCGTCAACACCGCATCATCTGCATCCGACACTGTGATCGCAGGCGCGACTGCAACCCATCCATCGCCTTCCGTAAACGATACTGATCCACCCGCGCCACCAAGTACCGGCGCATCGTTCACTGCAGTGATCGTCACGTCCTGCGTGACATCGTTGCTCACTCCATCATTCTCGCTCACCGTGAATGTCACAGTGCGCGTCAAGGTCGACGGGTTTTCCGAAGCGTTCTCGTACCGCACCGCTCGCAGCGCAGCCTGGTATGCAGCGACCGACGCGGTTCCGCTCAAAGTCAGCGTGCCGCTTACAGAATCCCACGATGCAGAGATGCCACCACCACCCGTGTAGCTCAGCACATCCTGATCGTTGACATAGTTCCCGGTGATCTGAATCACCGCGCCCGTCAGCGTCGCATCGTCCGCATCCGATACAGTCACGCTTGGCGCGACTGCAATCCATCCATCGCCTTCCGTGAAGGACACCGATCCGCCTGCACCCCCAAGCACCGGTGCATCATTCATCGCGGCAATCGTTACATCCTGCGTAACGCTTCCACCAGGGCCATCTTCATCACTGACTGTGAACGTCACCGTTCGCGTCAGTGTCGAAGGATCATCCGATGCATTGAAGTACCGCACTGCGCGGAGCGCCGCCTGATATGCAGCGAGCGACGCAGTACCGCTCAGTGTCAATGTCCCGGTCGAGGCATTCCACGATGCAGAGATTCCGCCACCACCTGCGTAGCTCAGGACATCCTGACCACTCACGTAGTTTGCGGTGATCTGAACGGTCGCGCTCGACAGCACGGTATCATCCGCATCGTCCACGGTGATGGATGTCGCCACTGCGACCGGGCTGCCGTTCTCCGTATATGCAGTGGAGCCCCCTGCGCCGCCAAGCACTGGTGAATCGTTCACTGCAGAGATGGATACGTCGCGTGTCACGTCAAGACTCGCGTCCGTGCCGTCATTGATCGTAAACGTGATCGTTCGCGTCGTCGTAGAGGGATCATCCGACGTGTTGGCATACGTCACGCTCCGCAACGCGTTCTGGTATGCAGCAAGCGACGCAGTGCCCGAGAGCGTCAGCGTACCTGTTGATGCATTCCACGAGCCCGAGATTCCAAACGCATTGCTAAACGCAAGAACATCCTCACCATTCACGTAGTTTCCGGAAACTCGAACGACTGCGCCGGTGATCGTCGTGCTATCCACATCACTCACCGTGATCGACGGTGCAATCGCAACCTGTCCATCGCCTTCGGTATAGGGCAGCGTTCCACTCGCACCACTTACTACCGGCGCATCATTCACTGCACCGACCGACACATCCTGCGTAACGCCGGAGCCCTGCCCATCCGCATCACTCACGATGAACGTGATCGTGCGGAGAAGCGTCGATGGATCGTCCGACGTGTTCACGTATCGGACCATCCGAAGCGCACTCTGGTAATCCGCAACCGTGGCGATGCCGCTCAGCGTCAGCGTACCCGCGCTCGCATCCCACGATGCAGTGATCCCAAAGGCGCTGGCGAACGAGAGTACATCCTGCCCGTTGGCATAATTACCCGTAATTTGGATCGTGGCGCCAACGAGCACCGCGTCGTCCGCGTCGTGCGCGGTAATCGCAGGTGCGATCACGACAGCACTGTCACCTTCGGTGTATGGCGTGGAACCCCCCGCACCGCCAAGCACGGGAACATCATTCACTGCAGCAACAGTCACATCCTGCGTGACGTCATCACTCACCTGATCGCCATCATCGACAATGAACGTGATCGTGCGCGTCAACACCGAAGGATCATCTGAAGCGTTTGCATACCGCACTGCACGCAGAGCAGCTTGATACGCAGTAACCGACGCACTGCCGCTGAGTGTCAGCGTTCCTGTTGATGCATCCCAGGATGCAGAGATCCCGCCGCCACCTGCATAGCTCAGCACATCCTGACCGTTCACATAGTTCGAGACGATCTGAATCGTCGCCCCGCTGAACATCCCATCATCGACGTCAGACACGACGATCGCAGGCGCGACAACGACCGAGCCATCACCTTCCGTAAACGCAGTCGAGCCGACTGCACCACCCAGAACAGGCGGATCATTCACCGGTGACACCGTGATGCTCTGCGACACGCTGTTGCCCGGCACATCATCGTCAAGAGCAGTAAACGTCACCCCACGCGTCGCGCTCGATGGGTCGTCCGATGCGTTTGCATACCGCACTGCACGGAGTGCAGCCTGATACGCAGCAACCGACGCACTCCCGCTCAGGGTCAGTGTGCCCGTCGACGCATCCCACGATGCAGAGATTCCACCACCACCTGCGTAGCTCAGCACATCCTGGCCATTGACGTAGTTGCTGGTGATCTGAACCGTCGCCCCGGCCAGGTTGACATCATCTGCATCGCTCAACGTGATCGACGATGCGATCACAACTGAACCATCTCCTTCGGTGAACGAAATCGAACCACCCGCGCCGCCGAGCAACGGCGCATCATTCACTGCCGTTATCGAAACGTCCTGCGTCACACCGCTGTCCGTATCCGTGCCATCATCCGCTGTGAACGTGATCGTTCGCGTCAGCGCTGATGGATCATCAGACGCATTGCTGTACCGCACCATCTGCAAAGCAGCCTGGTATGCGGCGACCGACGCACTCCCGCTCAAGGTCAGCGTTCCTGTCGATGCATCCCACGATGCAGAGATCCCACCACCACCTGCGTAGCTCAGCACGTCCTGGCCGTTGATGTAGTTCCCTGTAATCTGGATCGTGACACTGCTCAGATTCGAATCATCCGCATCCGACACCGCGATCGCAGGCGCCACGACGACCGAACCACCATCCTCGATGAAGGAAGTCGTCCCGCCTGCGCCACCAAGCACCGGCGCATCGTTCACGGCGCCCACGGCAACGTCCTGCATCACGCTGTTGCCCGCACCATCACCATCCATCGCGATGAACGTGATCGTCCGGGTCGTAGTCGAAGGATCTTCCGATGTGTTCTGGTATCGCACCGCACGCAGCACAGCCTGGTACGCAGCGACCGACGCACTCCCGCTCAAGGTCAGCGTTCCTGTCAATGCATCCCAGGATGCAGAGATCCCGCCGCCACCTGCATAGCTCAGCACATCCTCGCCATTGACGTAGTTGGAAGTGATCTGGATGGTCGCACCATCGAGCAGCGTGTCATCCACGTCACTCACAGTGATACCAGGGGCCACAAACGCAGGCCCATCACCTTCGCTGTATGCAGTCGAACCACCCGCGCCGCCTAGCAACGGCGGATCGTTCACCGCGGCGACCGTCACGTCCTGCGTCACGTCGTTGCCCGGCCCGTCATCATCGTTCACGCCAAACACGACCGTTCGCGTCTGCGTTGATGGATCATCCGATGCATTCTCGTATCGAACCCCGCGCAGCGCGGCTTGATACGCAGCGACCGACGCACTCCCACTCAGCGTCAGCGTACCCGTCACCGAATCCCACGATGCAGAGATCCCGCCGCCCCCTGCGTAGCTCAGCACGTCCTGCCCGCTGATGTAGTTGCCGGTGATCCGCACAACCGCGCCCGCCAGCGTTGTATCATCCACATCGGTTACGGTGATTGCAGATGCAATCACGATCCAGCCATCACCTTCCGTGAACGCCACCGACCCACCCGCGCCACCCAGCACCGGCGCATCGTTCACTGCAGCCACACTCACGTTCTGCGTAACATCGTTGCTCGACCCTTCATCTTCAATGACTGTAAATGTCACCGTCCGGGTCAGTGTCGAAGGATTCTCCGACGCATTGGCATATCGCACCGCACGGAGCGCGGTCTGATACGCAGCGACCGTCGCGGTGCCGCTCAACGTCAGCGTACCCGTCACCGAATCCCACGAAGCAGAGATCCCGCCGCCGCCTGCATAGCTCAGCACATCCTGCCCGCTGACGTAGTTGCCCGTGATCCGCACGACCGCACCCGTCAGCGTCGAATCATCCGCGTCCGACACGGTGATCGCAGGCGCCACTGCAAGCGGACTGTCACCTTCTGTGAACGCCGATGTTCCACCCGCTCCACCTAATACGGGCGCATCGTTCACAGCGGTAACGGACACATCCCTCGTCGCGCCAGTGCTGGTGTCGCTCCCGTCCGTTGCAGTGAACGTAACGGTTCGAATCGCTGTCGAAGGATTCTCTGATGTGTTCACGTACGTCACTGCACGCAAAGCAGCCTGGTACGCAGCGATCGTCGCGGTTCCCGAAAGTGTCAGCCTTCCCGTCGTCGCATCCCACGATGCGCTGATACCGCCGCCACCTGCATACGCCAGCACATCCTCGCCCTGCGAGTAGTTCCCCGTGATGCGAACGATCGCACCCGTGAGTTGCGAGCTGTCCACATCGGTTACCAGCAGACCCGAATCGACCGCCACCGCAGAGCCGTTCTCGGTGTACGCAGCACTACCGTTCGAAGTCACGATCACCGGCGCATCGTTCACCGCTGTCACCGTCACATCGCGCGTCGATCCACTGCTCCAGTCCTGTCCATCACGAACAAGGAATGTCACCGTCCGCGTACCTGTCGATGGTGCCTGCGACGTGTTGTTGTACGTCACCGATCGCAGCGCGGTCCTGTACGCTGCATGCGATGCAGATCCCGAGAGCGTCAGCGTCCCCGTCACCGAGTCCCAGCTTCCCGTGATCCCACCACCTGCAGTGAATGCAAGAACATCCTGGCTCGACGCGAAGTTCGACGTGATCTGGACCGTCGCGCTTGTGATCACCGTGCTATCGACGTCGGACAAGTCAATCGCAGAGTCCACGACGACCGCGCCAAGATCCTCGGTAAAACTCACTGAACCCGACGACCCCGCCAGCACCGCCGCGTCATTCACCGCGGTGATATCGATCCCGCGCGTCCCTGCAGAGCTCAGCGTCACGCCGTCGTTCACAGTAAACGCCACGGTCCTCGTCGATGTCGACGGATTCTGCGATGAGTTGTTGTACCGGATCGATCGCAGCGCGGTCTGATACGCTGCAATCGTCGCGGTGCCGCTCAACGTCAGTTTGCCAGTCACCGAGCTCCACACGCCCGTAATGCCCGACTGCGTCGTGAACAGCAGTTCGTCTTGCGATGATGCATAGTTCCCGGTGATCGTGATCTCGGCGCCAGTCAGCAACGTGTCGTCGCTGTCTGCAAGCGACACACCACCATCGATCACGACCGATCCACCATCTTCCGTGAATGATGCGTTCGATAACGACGTCATCACCGTCGAAGCTGCGTTGGTCAACGAGGTCGTAAACACACCCGCGGCGTCGCCGCTTCCCTCGCCCGACCACGCGATCCGATAGCTGTTGTCACCCGTCGATGCCACCGACACCGTCGACTGCACGCCGGTGGTCGTGACGTTTGTACGAGTTTCAGAGCCGCGAGCAGTGCCCCCTGCTGCAAACTCTCGCCAGTACACGCCATCGCTGTCGCCAGAGCCCGATCCACTCCAGCCAACGACAAAGTCGCCATCCGTATCAGCACTGATCGAAGGTATCGCCTGTGCACCACTCGTCGTCTGGTTCACGAGCACTTCATTGCCGCTCACCGCGCCTGCAGATGTCAGCATGCGAAAAAAGACACCGTCAGAATCACCAGAGCCGTTCCCTGACCATGCGACCGCAAAGCCGCCGCCCGGTAGCGCCACGGGCCGTGCGTTTGCCTGCGCGCCGGTCGTCGTCTGGTTCACGAGCACTTCGCCCGTCTGTGCAGTGCCGTTCGAGGAATACAGCCGTGCAAAGACACCGCTCGCATCGCCCGAGCCCGCGCCGCTCCACGTCACCAGGTAGTCGCCATTCGCGCCAATCGCGACCTGGGGTGCAAGCTGCGCGCCCGCCGTCGTCGCGTTGACGACCACGCCCGTCCCGATCGCCGCACCTGCGGAGTCATACCGCTGCGAGTACACACCGCGCGTCAGCGAGGCGTCAACTGCCTCGTACACCACAACAAACGAACCGTCCGATGCCATGGCAATGGACGAATTGCTCACACCCAGCAGCAGTGATCCTGCCACCGCGATGTAGTCACCGTTCTTGACGCCCGCCGAGGTAAAACGCTGGACATAGATCCCGGGGAATAATCCCAGCAGCCCGCGCCCTTCCCACGCCACCGCAAAGCTGCCATCAGGAGCGGATGCGATCGATGGCACCGCCTGGTCATAAAGGATGTAATCCGAATTGACCAGGAACGCGCTGCCCGTGGGTGCACCGGTTGCGTCGATGCGCCTTCCGTAAATACCCCACGTAAGTAGCGAGTCTTCGTTCCAGCTCTGCCATACCGCGATCGAGCTTCCATCGGGCATCGCAGTAACCGAACGAGGCCCACCGAGCGACTGCGTGTCGGTGGTCGTGGTGTTGATCAGCGACTCAATCCCCGTACCCACCGCAAGTACGTGGCGAGGCTCCAGGGTTTCCAACTGATACCAATGCGGCATCCCTTGAGGTCGTGTGTCACGCTCATCAGAAACGGATTTCTTCTTTCGATTGCCCCAGGTCACGTGGTGTGCATCGCCACGCAGGATCAATCACTTGAATCAGAGTGCGTCACCGTCATATCTGAAGCACACAACGCGGAACATGCCTCCACGTGCACTCATCAGTAACTTGTGGAGCGTATCAGTTTTGTATTCGTTGTTCCTCATATGCGTGGAGTCTTCACCCCACGTTTTCGTGGAGAGATCGTCGTCGCGGGGGAGTATTCCTATCTGCAGTGCACATTCTTGTTGAACGTAACCTTGGGTTGCCTTCCTAGCCGAAGATCAAATCGAAATCCACCGATGTAATCGTGGAGTGGGTGGTTCTGGGATCATTGACAACTCGACGTACGACATCCGGAGGGCGTACTCATGAACGACGTTACAGTGACGAACTCACTGAATCTGCAGGGCCGCCCTGCGGCAGGTATCAAGTCGACTGATGACTCGCGGGTCAGCTTTGTGATCCTGGATGATCACCCCGTGATCTCCTTTGGCGTGTCGCGAGTCATTCAGTCGCAACGCGGGTGGAACATCATCGGCCACGCCGAAACGCCCGCCGCTGCACGCGAGATCATTCGAAATCACGTTCCCGACGTTTTGATTCTCGACCTGATTCTCCCGGGCAACAGCGGCCTTGAGTTCCTCCACTGGCTCCATGCAGAGCACCCTGCAGTCATCGCCATCGCCTACTCCGTGCAGCCCGAGCCGGTCTTCGGCCCTGCCTGCATCCGTGCAGGCGCCAGTGCATACGTGGGTAAGCACGCCTCGGTCGACGTTCTTCTTCAATCGATCCGCATGGCCATCGCGGGCGACGTCGTCATCGGTGGCATGCCGCTCATCGAGCAGACTTCAGCGAACGGCCGCCGCGAAGACGCAGCGGACAAGACGACGCTTCTCTCTGCACGCGAGCACGAGGTGCTCCAGCTCCTTGCAGACGGCATGAGCACGCGAGAGATCGCCACCACGCTCTATCGCAGCCCAAAGACCATCGAAACGCACCGTGCACGGATCATGCGAAAGCTCCGCCTTCGCGACGGGATCTCCCTCGTCCGCTACGCAGTCCAGTGGCGACAGGTCACGCAGACTCGCAGCGGCGACGCCACCAGCGTCGTCACCGTTCCGCAGCCGCAGGAAAACGGCACCGACGCCCTCAAAACCGGTTCGCCCGCCACTGCATCGGAATAAGCGCGAAGGAGGAGACCGCCATGCACAGCGCCATCATTGTCGACGATCATCCGCTATCCCGTCAGTTCATGGCCTCCATGCTCTCGGGCCAGGGATACAAGCCCACTGTCGCTTCAACCGCTGCAGAAGCACTCGCTGCCTGCGAGATCGCGATCCCCGAAATCTGGTTCATCGACTGGATGATGCCCGGCATGACCGGCATCGAGCTCGTCAAGACGCTCCGCTCGCTCCCGGGTGGAGACCGCCCGCACGTCGTCATGGTCACCGCCAAGGAATCCGCGGGCGACCTCGTCGCCGCCTTTGAAGCAGGCGTGGACGACTTTGTTTCCAAGCCTGCTTCAACACTGTCAGTCTTCGCACGCCTCAAGGCTGCCAAGCGCCTCCTGGCCGCTCGCCTGGCTCTGAGCAGACGAATCGCGGACGTCGAAGATCTCAACACGCAACTCACCGCCGCCAACGAGCGCCTGGAGCGCATGGCCACGACCGACGGCCTCACGGGCCTTCTCAACCGTCGTGCAGGTGACGATCGTGCCCGCGAAATCTGGGCAGGTGCGGAACGCTACGACGAACCGCTCTCGGTTGCCATCATCGACATCGACCGCTTTAAGGATCTCAACGATTCGCACGGCCACGCGCTCGGCGACAACGCCATCGGCAAGGTCGCGTCGATCATCGCCCGCGAGATCCGCTCGGTCGACGTCGCCGTCCGTTACGGCGGCGATGAGTTCCTCGTGCTTCTCCCCAAGGCTCGTGAATCTGAGGCACTGGCTGCGGTCGATCGCATCCGCTCCGCGATCGAGCGTGAAACCACCGGCGTCAACGGCCTCCAGACGCAGGTCACGGTGAGCGCTGGCATCGCCGCGCGGCTCCCATCGCACGCCTCCGCTGCAGACCTCATCGCTGCGGCCGATGCAGAGCTCTATCGCGCCAAGTCGATGGGCCGAAACCGTGTGTGCAATCGCGAAGCCGCCGTCGTTTCCTGATCAACACCCGATCACGCGTGCCCCGCGCACGCCGTGCTGCTGCATTCGTTGTCGAGACCTCGTGTATGTTTGATCGTGTCCTGAGTTTCACGCGTGTCACGGCCCTGGTGGGCGTCGGCGTCATATTCGCCGCCCTCCCGCCGCTGACGTCGCTCCGCGCTTCGAACAACGCAGAAGCACTCAGCGCCCTTACGCGCGATCTTGCGACCGAGCTATCACGCCAGAACGAGAGCGATGAAGCAGCGATCGTCTCTGCCATAGAGACCTGGCTCGCGACGAGCGAACTACCGGTGCAGGCCTCGCTCATCATCGAGCATGCGTCCCGCAGAACGTTCGCCAATGCAGCCTGGGATCCGCAGTACACCCGCCGCCAGTCAAGCGCCGTCCTCTCGCTCGCCAGCGAGGGCGAACCCTGGGCCGCCGTCGTCTGCACGCTCGGCTCACACCCCTCCGCCGATCTCTTCGACGCGTTCATGAGTGAGATCGAGCACGTCGGCATCTGGAAGATCAGTGCAGGCCTCTGCTGCATCGGTCTCCTGGCATCCAACAAGCGTCCCAAGCGATCCGCGGATGGTGCCTGGTCTTCCGTCCGCATGCGAGTCACCGGCACGCTCGACTTCCTTGCAGAGAGCGTCCTGGTCATTGATGCACGCGGCCTGATCGTCTTTGCCAACCGTGCATTCATCCGCACCTCGGGCATTCCCGAACACGCGATCGTCAACCGGATGCTCGAAGCGCTCCCGTGGGAACAGCAGAACACCGGAACCTCGCTCCTGACCCGCATCGTCACGGGCCTTGATGGCTCAACCGCCAGCAGCACGCCCGGAGACATCCGCGTCTCGATGCAGTGCCCATCGGGCACGCGCGTCTTCAAGGTTTCATCTCGCCCACTCCACGAGCGTCGCCGTGTCCGCGGCTGGCTCGTCCTCTTTGACGACGTGACCGCCCTCGAAGAGCAGCAGCACAACCTCAAGATCGCCCGCGACGCTGCACACGAGGCCAGCAAGGCCAAAAGCACCTTCCTCGCCAACATGAGCCACGAGATCCGCACGCCCATCAACGGCGTCATGGGCACGCTCGAGCTCCTCAGCGGTACCTCGCTCCACCCCGGCCAGGCACGCTACGTCGGTGCTGCACGCGAAAGCGCCGCCACGCTCCTCCACATCATCAACGACATCCTCGACTTCTCCAAGGTCGAAGCAGGCAAGCTCGAACTTATCGAAGCGCCCTTCGAAGTCGAGAGCGTTCTCGAGAAGGCCGTTTCCGTCGTCGCCGAGGCGGCTGCATCCAAGAACCTCGCGCTCATCCTCGATGCATCGCAGGCAGGTGGCACCTCGCTCATCGGCGACCCCGATCGCCTCAAGCAGATCCTCATCAACCTCACCTCCAACGCCATCAAGTTCACCACAGAGGGCAGCGTCACCATCACTGCCCGTGCCACCCGCGAGCATGACTCCATCCGTCTTGACGTCGGCGTGCACGACACCGGCGTCGGCATCCCGCCCGATCGCCTTGATCGTCTCTTCAAGTCCTTCTCGCAGGTCGATCCCGCGCACGTCGGCAGCGCCACCGGCACGGGCCTTGGTCTTGCCATCAGCAAGCAGCTCTGTGAGCTCATGCACGGCGGCGTCGGTGTCGAATCCACCGTCGGCATCGGCTCGACCTTCAGCTTTCACGTCCGCCTCCCTGCTTCACCTAGCACCCGCTGCATGACTGCTTCCATGCCTCACATCCTCCTCTTTGAACCCGACGCAGGCGTCCGCGAAGCCTTCGCCGCCGCTGCAGGTCACCACCATGTCACGCTCGCGCACGACGAACGCGACCTGATCGAACTCGTCCGCTCGTCCGACGAACCCGAACCTGCCCTTGTCATCATCAGCGCTTGCACATGGAACGACCGCCTCAGCGATCTCGCACGCTCGGTCTCTGCCATCAGCCGCTCACGAGACATCCGCCTCGCCGCAATGACGCAGGCACACCCGCGCCCTGAAAACGAATCCGCGCTTGCAGGCGTCGTCGATGCCTGGCTCAAGCGCACCTTCACCCCTGCCTCGCTTCTCCGTCAGTTCCGCGAGGTTCTTGAGAACAACGGCCGCCCTGCTTCAGCGCCCGTCGCCAGGCCGCAGGCGATCGGCCTCAATGTCCTCGTCGCGGAAGATCACCCGATCGGCCAGCTCGTCATCCGCGGCTTCCTCGAATCAATGGGCTGCACCGCCACGCTTGTCGATCGCGGCGACGTGATCCTCAAGCACGTCCAGGAGAGCACCTACCACGCGATCCTCATGGATTGCCATCTCCCCGGCATCGACGGCTTCGAAGCGACGCGCCAGATACGTGCATGGGAGCAGGCCACCGGCACCGCGCCAGCGCTCATCATCGCGCTCACCGCAGCCGCCATGAACGGCGATCGCGAACGCTGCATCGAAGCAGGGATGAACGACTACCTCACCAAGCCCGTTGATCGCAACGCGCTTGCAAAAACACTTCAGGAGATCGCGGATCGACGCGCATCTCAACCGATACAGACTTCAGCACAGGCAATCGCCGCGACAGAACGCCACGGCACAGCACGCGACGAATCGCCCACGCAGCAGCAGCCACTGAACCTTGATGAAGTCGCCGCACGCTGCATGAACGAGATCGACATGATGCAGGAGCTCCTCCGCATCTTCGGTGAAGCAACAGGCAAGGACCTTCAACGCCTCGAATCGGCAGTCAATTCCGGGGATGCCGCCCGAGTCGTTGAAGCAGCACACGCCATGGCTGGATCTGCACTGATGGTCGGTGCGGCCGAAATGGCAAGGATGGCACGCGAGATCGAACACAACGCGTCCACCATGATGGATAGCAAGATCGTTGGTCAGCACGATTGGTACAACGCCTTCGCGACCGAATGTCAGCGGTGCATCCGCTTTGCAGGTCACGAGGCAGTCTCAGTCATTCGAAAGGCAGCGTAGTGCACCTGCACGGACTCGAGGGAAACATGGATCATCTCAACTCCATGAGCGTCGGAACCAGCAGCGATTCCACCAGCATCGGCGACGTCAAAGCCGCGGATGCAGGCATCACCGATCGCCTCCGCCAGATATGCAGGGGCAGAAGCGCCGAGGAGATCGGCAGACAGACCGGCATCTCCGGCGAATCAGTCCGCAGATACCTCGCAGGCAGCGAGCCATCTGCACGCTTCCTCTGCCGCCTGTGTGTCCTTGAACACATCTGCGGCACGTGGCTCCTCACCGGCGCAGGCGCGCCCCGTCAGCAGGAGCACGACGAAACGCTCCGCGCGCTCCCCACCGATCGCATCATCGCCGAGATCGGCAGGCGCGTCACGCTGTACTGAATCGCGTCTCTGTATGGTCACCGCCAGTTTGACTGCCAGATGGTAGCCCGATGGCCGCCAGCTCACGCCCGCCGCTCAGTCGCGCACCACGATAAACACCCCGCGCCAGCTGCACACTCCACGCAGCTTCGCGTATATGCGGTGTTTCCACTATGGAACTGAGAATCCCCCACCGCCGCCGTATGCTTAAAGTACCCAGAATGAAGGCATTTTCATGCCAAAACTCACTACTCGGGGCCTGAATTCAATGGGGAATGCACTAAACTGTCCCCATGGTTCCCAGCGAGCCCACTTCACCGAGCGGGATGTGTGATCACATCGTCTTTGCCGGTGCGCGCGCACGCCTCGAACCGCACTCTGAGTTCTCCCGCCGCCGCACGCTCCCGCCTTCACTCACAACGCGCCCCGCAGCACGCACTACAGAAGAAGCCATCGACCCCGAGCTCGCTGCCTGGCTCCGTTCCCACCACCGCATCAACCCCGACCGCTACCGCCGCGCGGTGATTGACCGCCGTCGTGCCGCATGCCTCCGCGCCGCCCACGCAACCAGTGTCACCGAACTGGCAGAGAACACCGCCGTCGATGCACTCGCCTCGGAGAAGACGCTCTCTGCCCTCCTCATCGGCGTCACACGCTTCTTCCGCGATCCGCACGTCTTCGGCGATCTCGAATCCCGCCTCGTCGCCCTCCACGCCCGTCGCGGCAGTCTCAACATTCTCTCCCTTGCCTGCTCCGACGGGCAGGAAACCTACTCGCTCGCGATGATCCTCGCGAGCAAGGGGCTCCTCGCAACATCGCGCATCACAGGTATTGATCGCCGCGAAGATGCAGTTCGCGCTGCACACGCAGCCCTCTACCCGATCGAAATGCACGCGGAGATTCCACCCCACCACGCCGCACAGTACACCGAGCTGCTTCCCTCCAGCCGCGCGTTCCGCATCAGGCCAGAACTCCGCTCCATCTGCACCTTCATCGCCGCGGACGCATTCCATCTCCCGATCCACCAGGACGACCGCTTCGACATCATCCTCTGCCGCAACTTTGCGATCTACCTCCAGCCGCAGGCCTCACTCTCACTCTGGGAATCTCTTTCCAGTCGCCTCGCACCCTGCGGTCTGCTTGTCGTGGGTAAAGCAGAACGCCCCTCCATCGCCCGCCCCCTCTCGCGGGTCGGGCCATGCATCTACCGCAACACTGAAAGCTCATGCGCATGACCACACAAGTCTCCAGCCCCATGCCCGCCGCATCGCGCCGTCGTGGCGGCTTTGCACTCTGGCTCTTCATCTGCCTCGCGCTCATCGCGGGCATGAGCTATCTCCGGCTCATCATCTATCCCAACGAGATGGTCCCGCTGACCTACGCACTCCCGCTGATGGTCTGGCTTGTCTACCGCGATCTTCGCCTCCTCTGGTTTATGGCGGGCTCGTTCGTCCTCATGACGCTCTACAAGCTCTTCTTCCTCCTCCCGCACGATGCGGTCCACCCTGGTGATCGCTACATCTTCGGCGGCATGCAGATGGTCAACATCTCCGTTGCCGCTGCAGTCATCCACGCAGTCATCATCGTCTCGCGAAAGCTCGAATCCGCCATCCATAAGCTCGAACTCTCCAACAACGAGCTCGAAGCCAGCAACGAAGAGCTCGCTGCACGCGAAGAGGAGATCAGCCAGCAGAACGAAGAACTTCAGCAGCAGGCAGAAGAGCTCGAACAGCAGACCGTCGAGCTTGCAACCCAGACGCAGGAACTCCAGGAAGTCAACGAGCAGCTCGCCGCACGCGAGCGCTCGCTCAACGATCTTCTTGACGTCTCGATCAACCAGCAATCGCAGGAACAAACCCTCGCGGGCGTCGGCGCTGCGATCGAACGACTCTTTGCAGACCGCGCCATCGGCGCTGCACTCCTTGAGCCGCGCGGCGATCGCATGGTCGTCCATCCGCTCTTTGGCCTCCCCGATATCAGGACGCCCCTCCGCCGCTCGCACACCCTCGCCCAGATCGTCATCGAGCGCGACCGTGCTGCATTCATCGCGGATACCACGCTCCGGCCCGATCTTGAAACCCCTCGCCTCTCAAACGGCCACGCACCCCGCTCGCTCCTGGCTGCTCCGCTCCGCACCGACGACGCCCGCACCGGCACGCTCGAGATCTACAGCCTCAGCCCCGGCGAGTGGTCCGAGCAGGACATGCGCCTCCTCCAGTGGTTTGCACACCAGCTCGGCCGCATGTGGATGACCTCGCGCCTCCGCCAGGAACTCCTCTCCCAGGGCGAGACCCTCCGCACCGTCACCGACAATTCCACTGCAGCACTCTTCATGACCGACGAGCAAGGCCGCTGCACATTCATCAACCCCACCGGTGAGCAACTCTTCGGCTACCGCATCAACGACTTCGTCGGTTCCACGCTCCACGACGTCCTTCACAAGCACCACGCAGACACCTCGATCTGCCCGCCCGGTCGCTGCTCCGTTGATCTCGCATTCATGAATGCAGCAGAAGCAGAGCCCCGTTCCGATACCTTCCACACACGCCAGGGACAGCCGATCCGTGTCCAGTACGCCACGCGACCGATCACGCGCGATGGCCGCCGCGTCGCCAGCGTCATCGAAGTCCGCGACATCACCCAGCAGCACCGTCTTGAGATGGAGCGTCAGGATCTCCACGACGCAGAGCGGGCTGCACGCCTCGAAGCAGAACGCGCAGGCCGCGCCAAGGATGAATTTGTCGCCACGCTCAGCCACGAACTCAGGACACCGCTCAACGCCATCCTCGGCTGGTCAGGTCTTCTCCGCCGTGCAACAGGCAACAACCCTGCAGAGCTCCAAAAAGGCCTCGAAATCATCGAGCGCAACGCCCGCCAGCAGGGCCAGCTCATCTCTGATCTTCTCGACATCAGCAGGATCATCTCGGGCAAGATCCGCCTCGACGTCCAGCCCATCGACCCTGCTCTCATCATCGAAGGCGCCATCGATTCCATCCGCCCCGCTGCAGAAGCCAAGAACCTCCGCGTCGAGCGCACCATCGAGCGCATCGACGGTGATGTCACGGGCGATCCAAGCCGCCTCCAGCAGGTCGTCTGGAATCTCCTCAGCAACGCAGTGAAGTTCACGCCACCCGGCGGCGAGATCCGCGTCGCGCTCACATCCTCAGAGTCCGCAGTCTCGATCACCATCACCGACACCGGCGTCGGCATCGCCCCGTCGCTCCTCCCCCACCTCTTTGAGCGCTACCGCCAGGGCGATTCATCCTCCACGCGACACGCAGGCGGACTGGGGCTTGGTCTTTCCATCGTCAAGCACCTCGTTGAGCTCCACGGCGGCTCGGTCGTTGCAACTTCCGCAGGACCGCAGACCGGCTCTGCCTTCACTGTTCACCTCCCACTCCGTCCACCAAGAGAAGCAGACGCTGTCGACAAGCCTTCGCACGCTGCTTCGATGCAGGTGGACAAGCTCGGCACCGATCTCTCTTCCGCCCGCGTCCTCGTCGTCGACGACGAGGTCGATGCGCGCAACCTCGTCGCCCGCATCCTCAGTGATCACGGCGCCGACGTCGCGATCGCAAGCTCCGCGGATGAAGCACTGGCCTTCCTTGAGAACGGCCCCTTCAACCTCTTCATCAGCGACATCGGCATGCCCGGCACCGACGGCTACACGCTCATCCGCAAGGTCCGCGAGCAGTACCCCCAAAGCCGCAGAACCATGCCCGCGATCGCCATCACCGCCTTCGCCCGCTCCGAGGACCGCACCCGCGCGCTCCTCTCGGGCTTCCAGTCCCACATCGCAAAGCCCTTGGAACCCGCCGAACTCGTGGCCACCGTCTCTGCCCTACTCTCCAGCATCGATCCGGTGGCGGAGACAACCAAGTGAGCACCCGACATCGCATCCTCTGTGTCGATGATTCTGCGGATCTCTCCGACATGATCCTCAGGACGCTCGCCCTCGAACCCGATTTCGAGCCCGTCGGTGCACTCCCCTCTGCAGACGCCCTCATCGAGAAGATCCGCGACACCCTCGCCGATATCGCCCTCCTCGACCTCACCATGCCCGGCGTCGACCCGCTCAACGCACTCCGCGAGCTCACCGCGACCGGTTCACCCTGCCGCGTCATCGTCATGAGCGGCTACGACGACCCCGACACCGTCGCCAGCGCCATGGATGCAGGTGCCTGGGGCTTCGTCAGTAAGCACCGCGAAATCCCCGACATCATCCACGCGATCCGTACCGTCGCCGCTGGTGCGATTTGCCTCCCCAAGACCTGATACGCGATCCCGCCAGTGCACGGCCACCCGCAAGCCGCACAGCACCCAAAACCTGCTCAAATTACTCAATAGTCGTGTTTTGATCGGGTCTTTCAAACGAACCCAAAGACTCGTCCACGCATCCAATCCACGTACCGGGCACCATGCTCGAAATCAGCACGTGCCGAGGACGGAAACACCGATACTCTTGATCCCCGTGAGTTCAACCGGTCGCGTTCGAAACGCACCCTGCGATGGGTGCACGCTCGCGGCCACCGCACATCGCCCACGCGTGCGATCGTGCAACGAAAGGACCTCGATGAAACGTCTTCTCCTGGCAGCACTCATTGCATCAACCGCACTGACCGCGCCCGTTCTCGCGCAGAACGCAGGGACCACCGCCAGCACTCAGCCAAACTCCCAGCCCGCGACCGCAGCAGCAGATGCAGTCGACCCTGCTGCAGCCAAGCTCCTCAGCGATTCGACCGCCGCGGTCAAGAACGTCCGCGACCTCAGCGCCACGACGGTCCAGTCCGTCGGCCAGAACTCCGCCAAGGGCGCGTTTGTCATCAGCATCCCCGAGAAGATGGAAGGCTTCCCCTTCTCGATGTACTCGTTCACGACGCACGATGCAGATGGCAAGCCTGTCGCCCAGTGGTCGAGCGATGGCAAGCAGGTCCAGAAGCTCGATCATGCAGGCAAGGCGCTCCTGACCTTCAAGAACGACAAGGGTGAGGCGGCCATGCCCCCCACCGACACCTGGCCGCTGATGCCCCAGTGGATCTTCGAGGATCTCTCCGACAACCCGCAGGTCAAGCTCGTCGGCGCCAAGCTCCTCCCCGAAGCGGAAGTCGGCGGCGTCAAGTGCAACGTCGTTGAGCAGACCCGCCAGTTCGATTCGGGCGAAGAAGGCGCGCCCAAGATGACCATCAAGTCCACGCGATACATGAGCGTGGAAGACAAGCTCCCACGCCGCATCGAGATGGTCGTCGACAATCCCGACCCTGCTGCAGGCGGCGAAACCTACCGCATGACCGTTGAGATGACCAATCTCAAGGCCAACCAGAACCTCACTGCAGCCGATTACGCGATCAAGGCTCCCAACGGCTACCAGGCCAAGGACGCATCCGCCTCCGACGTCGGCATCCAGCTCCAGCCCCCGACGCCCGAACTCGCCGTCAAGGAAGGTTCGGAATTCCCTGCCTTCGCGCTCAAGGATTCGACCGGCAAGGAAGTCACGCTCGCCAGCCTCAAGGGCCGCGTCGTCCTTCTCGACTTCTGGGCAACCTGGTGCGGCCCGTGCAAGGCAGTGATGCCGAAGATCCAGGCACTCCACGAGAAGTACCAGGACAAGGCCGTCACCATCGCCGGCGTCAACTGCTGGGAGCAGAACCCAGAAGACGCCGTGAAGTACATGACCAACAAGAAGTTCTCGTACTCGCTTTATCTCGGCGGCGATGACCTCGCCAAGTCGCTCAACATCTCCGGCATCCCCACGCTGATCCTCATCGGCAAGGACGGCAAGGTCCTCCACACGACCGTCGGCGTCCGCCCCGGCGAAGAGGAAACCCTCGCCAAGCTCATCGATGAGCAGCTCGCCGCCAAGTAATCACGACCAGTAATCACTCTTGGCAATCAGTTCACTTCTACAAGGCCCGCATCACCGATGCGGGCCTTGTCTTTTTCTACCTATCTCGTGGCACAGGTATCCCACCTGTGTCTATACACCTCTGCACAAGACATCATCCAGGGCTTGGCTCAAAGCACCCCGTGCACCGCGGCTCATACATCCCCACGCCCCCAACCACGATCCGCCCTGCATCCCCCGACATCCGCTGCGTATGCACCGCCGCCTTCCCGCACACTGCACACGTCGCCGTCAGCCGCAGCGTCTCATCCGCTATCCCTTCAAGCTCATCAAACGGCTCAAATACCGCGCCGCGATGATCAAGATCAACCCCGCCCATCACGACATGCACGCCCCGCTCAAGAAGCTCGCGAATCACGCCCACGATCGCACTGCCAAAGAAGTGCACCTCATCAATCACCACCATCGTCGCGCCTTCACACGCCTTCAGCACCTCGCCCGAATGCTCAACCGCCCTCGCATCGATCCCGTCGCCGCCGTGCGTCACGATCCGATCCGTCGCATACCGCGTATCGCGCATCGGTTTGATGACAACGACCTTCTGCCCATCACGGCATGCTTCAACCGCACGCCGGATCAGCTCTGTCGTCTTCCCTGCAAACATCGGCCCGCGCACGACCACCAGCGTGCCTCGTGACCGCGGCAACGTTGTCATCGTGCTCCTCCGTGCAGGCCTTGCGTATTCCCAGCTCGGTCCCAGCGCCATCCCAGCTGCATCGTTGGCTCAGCGACTCATTTCACGTCCAGCCCGACATCGAGCGACACCGCGCCATGCGTCAATGAACCCACGCTGATCCGGTCCACGCCTGTCTGCGCGATCGCCGCGATGGTCTCAAGATTCACGCCGCCCGATGCTTCAAGCTCGGGCTTGGTTCCCTTGCGATTGCGGATCGCCACTGCCTGCGACAACGCCTGCGGTCCCATGTTGTCGAGCAGGATGATGTCCACCACGCCTGGCTCGAGCGTCATCAACGCATCGAGCTGCGTCAGTGAATCCACCTCAACCTCGACAAACGTCAGTCGCCCGCCCGACTGTCTGCGCCCTGCTTCCGCTGCACCACGCACAAACGCAGGGAGCTGCTCGGGCGTCAGATGCGCGATGTGATTGTCCTTGATCAGCATCGCATCAAAGAGCCCGAAGCGATGGCAATACCCGCCCCCGCAGCGCACTGCGTACTTCTCTAGCACGCGCATCCCCGGCGTCGTCTTGCGCGTATCGCAGAGCTTGGTGTTCGAGGTGCCAAAGTCGCCGCCCATTGCCGCAAGAAATGTCCGCGTGCGTGTCGCAATGCCCGACAAGCGGCCTACAAGATTCAAGAGCGTCCGCTCTGCAGCAAGAATCTGCCGGATCGGACCTGCAATCTCCGCGATCGTCTCACCTGCATGCATGTCCGAGCCGTCACGCTTCATCGGCGCAAACTTGCACTGCGGCGCCATCATCGAAAGCACATCCGCCGTCACCGCCACGCCACACACCACGCCCGGCACGCGCGCACGAAGCAACGCGGTCCGCTCCTTCGCATCAAACGGACATGCATTGCTCGTCACATCGCCCGTGAGCCCCGCCCACTCGCCGCCAAGCCCACCACCCGGCGCAAGATCTTCATCCCGCGCAAGCTCGATCAATCGCCGAATCAGCCCCGTGCGCGACAACGCTCCGTACAGGTCGTGCAGCGAAAGTGCGTTGAGATCCTTGATCACGGCAAACACTCCCAGCTACGACATGCCTGTTGCAAAGCCGCTGAAGCCCAACCCAACCCAAATCCAACCCATGCCGCATCCACGCGTCGCCATCCGCGACGCACGGCCCGCGACACGCACACTCCTTAGAATCTCGCTTACTTCGCCGCGACCTGCGCCAGCGCTGCGTCGCGCTCTGCCTTGCTCATTTTCTGCCACTTGCTGATGCAGCCCTTGCAGCACAACGCCACGTGCTTGCCCTTCCACGCAGCATTCTCGCCCGTGTACGGCACCGCAACGCCTGCACTCCGGGCATCATCGCCCTGCACAACCGGGCACGCTGCATTGATCATCCCCGCCATCGGCACCGCGCCGGGCTCTGCAGGAATGCAGATCTCTTCCTCTTCGACGTGTGCATTCGACTGGCAACCACCCATCACCATCAGACCAGCGAACACAGCAGCCAACATTCCCATCTTCATCGTGCACCTCATGTACCGCGGGCACGCACGCGCATCAATCGCACACGCGCACGCCACCGGTCGAAATTCAGCCCTCGCGCGAGACCAATCGGTCGCCCGGGCACTCACCCAGACGACCGCATCCGTGTCTTTACTGTTCACTGATCACTGTTTACTTGACCGTCGCCATCTTCGCCTGCTTGTCTGCATCGCTCATCGACTCAAACTTCGACGTACAACCCTTGCAGCAGAAGCCGACCGTCTTGCCTTCGTACGACGCAGTCATTCCCTCGGTCACCGGCCTGCCACTGAACGGGCAGGTCGTGTTCATCACGCTCGGCGAAACCTGCGTCGTCGTTGTGGTCTTTTCCGACGAATTGCACCCGCCGAGCATTGCCACCACGCCGACGCACATCACCGCGACCATCCCCAGACCCTGCATGCGCTTCATGATCCAACTCCTTGTTGATCGATCCCCCTCGCGAGACGCCGCGAGTGATATGACTGTACCACGCCGTGCCACGGCAAGCACCCGAACAGGTTACGAGTCCGGATCAAGCTCGCCATCGCCAATGTCATCCGCACCTGCACGCGGCGATCCATACAGCTGCACCTTCAAAAGCTGTGAATATCGCCCCGACAGCTTCATCAACTCGCCGTGCGTCCCCATCTCGACGATCCTGCCATCCTCGAGCACCACAATCCGGTCTGCATGCCGGATCGTGCTCAGCCGGTGCGCGATCACAAAGCACGTCCTCCCCTTCATCAGCCGCGCAAGGCTCTCCTGAATCAACGCCTCCGACTCGCTGTCCAGGTTGCTCGTCGCCTCATCCAGGATCAGGATCACAGGATCCGCCAGCACTGCACGCGCGATCGCAATCCGCTGCTTCTGTCCGCCCGACAGCCGCACACCACGCTCACCGATCAAGGTGTCGTACTTCTGCTCGAGCTCTTCAATGAAGTCCGCTGCATTTGCAACCCGTGCAGCTTCGCGGATCTGTTCAAACGTCGCGTTCCTTCGCCCATACCCGATGTTCTCCGCGACCGTCCCATCAAACAGGAACACGTCCTGCTCAACGATGCCCAGGAGCCTCCGGTAGCTCTCGACCTCAATATCACGCAGCGGCGTTCCATCGACCCGGATCTCACCGCTCGTCGGGTCGTAGAACCGCGCGACCAAGTTGCACAACGTCGTCTTGCCCGACCCGCTCGGCCCAACCAGCGCCACCGTCTCACCTGCACGAACACTCAGGTTGATATCCCGCAGCACCGCTTCATGCTGAACCTCTTCTGGCCGTTCTGCTTCCGTCTGCTCCGCGCCACTGCTCCCTGCAGTCTGCGGCTTACCTGACGGCGGATACCTGAACGACACATCCCGCATCGCGATCTCGCCGCGCGCACGGTTCCTCGTGATCTCGATCGTCCCGCGATGACCTTCAAACTCCAGTGGCTCTGCAAGCATGTCCATCACGCGGTCAAAGCTCGCGAGATTTGACTGCACCGTCGACGCGGTGTTCGTCAGCATTTCCATCGGTGAAAGGAGCATGAGCAGGTAGGTCGTGAACATCATCACGTCGCCGATGGTCAGCGTCCCATCGATCACGCGCGAGCCGCCGTACACCAGCACCGCCACGCTCGAACCCGGGATCAGGATCGCCCAGATGATCTCGAGAATCCGCGACCACCACCACACCAGGATCTCCTTGCGGATCGCAAGGTGGTGTGCAAATGTAAACCGCGTCGATTCGCCGCGATACCTGCCAAACCCGCGCACCACGCGCATCCCGCCGAACGCCTCTGTGCTCGATGCATCAATCCCCTGCCGCGTGATCTTGATGTCTTTGAAGATCGGACGGATCCTGTTGATCCACGTCCGATGCGTGAGCCACGTCGCGGGGATCACCGCAATTCCGCCGACCAGCATCCGCCAATCAACCCATGCGAGCACGAACAGCGTTCCGACAAGCTGCACAATCGCGCGCCACGGGTTGTAGATGATCGAAAAAAGCAGCTCCGACGCAGCCCCTGCATCCTCACGCAAGATGCTCACCACACCGCCCGTCTTGAAGCTCCCAAGCCGATTGAGCGGTAGCCGCACTGCATGTTCAAACGCCTCGCGACGCATCTCTGCAGCGACGCGCTTGGTCAGTCGCGTCATCTGCCACCTGCCCCACGTCGCGACTGCAACATTCAGGAGCACCAGCCCCGCCATCCCCGCTGCAAGCACCCAGAGCAACTGCTTGCGCTCCGCAGAACTCGCATCAACTCCACTCTCGCCACCCGCCCACTCGTGCACCCACGATGGGAGCCCGCTCGGCCCTGGCGCATCGGTGATGATGTAGTCGATCGCGATCTTCGTCGATGCAGGGATGATCAGCCCGATCACCGTCGAGAGCGTCAGCGTCGTCAGCGCCATCCCCACAATGTGCCGATGCCCCGCGAGGTACGCCCAGAACGCGCGCATGAGCACGAAGAACGACCGCCCACGCGCGGGCTTCTTGTCCTTCTTCTTCGTTTCAATCACGCCCCCGCCGCCAGCACTACCACCCCCACCGCCCTCAAAACCCCCTGCCTTCTTCGCTGCTTTGCGGCGATAGTTGGCGTACCGGACACGACTGCTGGGAACACGCGGCATGAGACCCCATCATAGAGTGGCTGCAGCCAGGCAGGTATAACGCATCACTCTGCACCGTACGTGCTCGCTTGCAGCTCATTCCATGTGATGCCAGTTCATCTGCTTGGTTGCAAGCAGGTAGATCGCGTATTCGAGCCGGTGCGATCGATCCTCCGCAGTTTCAGTTACTGGTGCGGATTCTGCTGCTTCGAGCGTGCGGAGCACACGTGCGATCGCGTCGCGGCACTGTGCATCCATTTTGTCCATCGCCTCACGCAGCGGCATCGCAGCTGCAGGCGACATCAAGCCAAGTGCGATCTCCGCGATCGCTGCATCACCCTGCATCTCGTTGGACTTGAGATGCGCCGTCAGGATCTCGATCGCGCGAAACGAGTCTTCACTGATACGAGCTGCAGCGATGATCACTGCACACAAGAACCGCCGCTGCATATCGCTGGAAGTGAGACCCCGACGCACAAGTGGCGCTGCACGCTCGATGTGCAGGATCAGGTACTCAAGCCCCTGACGTGCATTGAAAATCAGAAACCCCGGCCCACGCTGCGAGTGCTCCCGCCGCGGCAGATCATCATCCCCCAGCCCCTCGACCACCACCGCCAGCATCCGCTCCGTCGGCACATACCCCTTGCTCAACCGCAGTGCATATGCAGCGACTTGGCGAGTGAACCAGTCCTCTGAATCCAGACATCGCTCCAACGCAGGCACACTCTCCGCCTCCATCCGCGCCAGCCGCTCTGCAGCATCGAGGTACAGCCCCTTCTCATCCCGCGTGCACATCACGCGCACAAGCAGTTCGATGCGGTCGCTCTGCTCAACGTGCACATGCGATGCAGATGCCTCAACAGGTGCAGAAGCAGGCACCGCAGTTGTCGCCGCCATCACAACCCCAGCAGCAAGCACCACACCCGCAAACATGCCACCCTCCCCTACAAAGCTCGTGGCACAGGCCTCCGGCCTGTGATCTACCCAACCTCATCCCACCCGGTGCGTGCACACTCACTGCCCACTACTTCAACCCATCCAACCACCCCTGCACCAGCATCTCACGGTCCTTCACGCCGATCTTCCTGAAAAGATCCCGCGCACGAACCCACAGGCGCTGTGCTTCATCCAGATTCCCTTGCGCCCGCTCGATCAAGCCTAGGTTTCCGCAATCGCTCGCTATCCCCTCCTGCCTGCCAAGCTTCTCCTCGATCGCCATCGCCTTCATGTGATACGCTTTCGCTGTATTGAGATCCCCGCGCGCCTGCTCGATCAGGCCGAGACCGCCGTACTGGTTTGCCATTCCCTCCAAGCGACCTCGCTTCTCTTCGATCGCAAGCGCCTTCTTGTGGTATGCCTCCGCACGCTTCAGATTCCCACGCGCCCGCTCTATCAGGCCTAGGTTGCCATACTGGATCGCTGTCACCTCTATGCCACCGAGCTTTTCACTGATCGCAAGCGACTTCTTGTGGTACGCTTCCGCTGCATCCAGATTCCTGCGCGCCTGCTCAATCAGACCGAGGTTGCCGTATTGGATCGCCATCCCCTCCAGACCACCGAGCTTTTCACTGATTGCAAGCGACTTTTTGTGGTACGCTTCGGCTGCATCCAGATTTCCTCGCGTCTGCTCGATTAGGCCTAGGTTGCCAAGACATGCCGCCGCGTCAGATTCGCTGTTAGCCTTTCCTGCAAGACTCTGAGCTGCTTCAGTGTTCCTCATTGCAAGGGCAAAATCGCTTCGTACCAACGAAATCAGGCCGAGCCTTCGCAAAGCGCGTGATTCCCACAGCAGCGTGTTGCCGCGTTGCGCAGTAACAGCAAGTGACTGAAACGCTGCCTGTGCTTCATCAAGCCTACCCAGCCTCTCAAGAAACTTGCCGAATTCAAACTGTGCTTCGTAGTCAAGAGGATCAAGCACTGCTCTAGCAAACGCAGTTTCGGCATCTACGAGTTGCCCGCCATTGGCGAAAGCGATCGCTTGAGTCACCAACTTGGAGCGATGCTCTGTTTGATCTGGGGCTATCTGTGCGCCAGCCAGTTCCGGGACGAGATGCGTCAAACCTTCACCAGCTTTAACCTCGCTCGCTCTCGCAGCACTTGCGAAAGCAATGGGTGTTGCTGACTTTGCTGGTAATCTGATCCACTCCAACAAAAGCTGGCGTAACCGCTTCTCAAATTCATCAACTAAGCCAAAGGTCCAGTACAGCACCGCACGCTCGCGCTCAAGCTTCTTCTTGAAGTCGATCACCTTCTGAAGCTGAGCACCTGGATCAGCTAAGCGACTTGGATCTACGTGCTTGAAGAGCACCGCAACATCCACCATCGCCTTACCTGCCTCCTTCACGAGCTTCATCGCCAGCGCAAACTCCTCCTCTGTACCTGAGGTGAAGTCGGCACCGATCGGCGAATCACCCGGTGGTGATCCCCATCGCTCATGCAAAATCAGAAGAAGGAAGTCGCAAGACTCGATCTGTGCATTGATCAGTGACTGTGGTCTGCCCACACCCGCACGAGTGTTCTCCCAGCCGACTGGGATGAACGCCACGCCGCGGTCATGTGCATCCTGCTCGCTGTACTCACGCAGCACTTCGCGAAATCGATCACGCTCGTCCTCGAGCCCGCCAGGTGAGGCGACAAAGACACGCAAGCCACGAAGATCGATGCTCATACTCCCCCTTAAACCGGCTTCAAGCAGCCAGCGGCGGCGGAGCATATCAGAAAATAAAAAGAGCCCCAAGAGGTTTACCTCATGGGGCTCAAGCGTCGGCGATGACCTACTTTCCCGCGATGCAGTATCATCGGCGGCAAAGGCTTAACTGCTGTGTTCGGGATGGGAACAGGTGTTTCCCTTTGCCTGTGATCACCGACAAAACTCCGACGTGACTTTCGACACGCCGGAACGATGTCCGGATTAGACGAACGTGTTAGCGGCCGCATACCGGTGAGGGCTGCGCATCCGCTTGAATGCTTCTTTCGAGTTCTCTTGCCATCGCATGACATTGGTGTGCCACGCGGGGACACTTTATGTACACCGAGCGTTTGATACCAGAAGTATCGCAAGCCCGGCGACTGGTTGGTGTGATCGAATTTGACCGTTAGTACCGCTCAGCTGAGCAGGACATTTCTGTCCTTACACTTGCGGCCTATCAACCTGGTGGTCTACCAGGGGTCTCTCGCTTACGCAAGCAAGCCTAATCTCAGGGGGGGCTTCACGCTTAGATGCTTTCAGCGTTTATCCCTGCCGAACGTAGCTACCCAGCGGTGCATTTAGCAATGCAACTGGATCACCAGAGGTCCGTCCAACTCAATCCTCTCGTACTAGAGTTGATTCCCTTCAAGCTTGCGACGCCCACAGCAGATAGGGACCGACCTGGCTCACGCCGGTCTGAACCCAGCTCGCGTACCGCTTTAATCGGCGAACAGCCGAACCCTTGGGGCCGCCTTCAGTCCCAGGATGCGATGGGCCGACATCGAGGTGCCAAACCGCTCCGCCGCTATGGACGCTCGGGAGCGATCAGCCTGTTATCCCCGGGGTACCTTTTATCCGATGAGCTACGACCCTTCCACACGGGATCGCAGGATCACTAGAGCCCACTTTCGTGACTGCTCGACCTGTCGGTCTCGCAGTAAAGCCGGCTTATACTCTTGCACTCAACACACGGTTTCCATCCGTGCTGAGCCGACCTTTGCACTCCTCCGTTACTCTTTGGGAGGAGACCGCCCCAGTCAAACTACCCGACACCAACTGTCCGTCGCCCTGATTCAAGGGAATCGACGTTAGGCCATCAACGTACACAGGGTGGTATTTCATTTGGTGGCTCTTCCCGGACCGGAATCCGGGCGTCAAAGCCTCCCACCTATGCTACGCAGTGAATGCTAATGGCCAATAGGAGCCTATAGTGAAGGTCCACGGGGTCTTTCCGTCTTGCTGCGGGTAGGCGGCATCTTCACCGCCACTACTATTTCACCGAGTCGGTCGTGGAGACAGGAGTCCAGTGATTACGCTATTCATGCGCGTCGGAACTTACCCGACAAGGAACTTCGCTACCTTAGGACCGTCATAGTTACGGCCGCCATTCGCCGGTGCTTCGGTCGGGATCTTCTCTTTCGATGAACCCCTTCCTTGACATTCCGGCATCGGGCAAGCGTCACTCTGTATACATCGACTTGCGTCTTAGCACAGAGCTGTGTTTTTGATAAACAGTTCCCAGACCCTTTTCTCTGCGCCCTTACGGGCCCCCTTCTTGCGAACTTACGGGGTTAACTTGCCTAGTTCCTTCACGACCGTTCTCTCGAGCGCCTGAGGCTATTCGCCTCGCCCACCTGTGTCAGTTTTGGTACGGGCTTACCATGGATTTTTCTAGGAACTCCGTCCACCAACTTCGGCCTTACGGCCTGGACATCTGACAGTCCCGTTGATCTCAGGAATCCGTTTCCCATAGCGGTACAGGAATATTAACCTGTTGGCCATCGACTACGCCTTTCGGCCTTGCCTTAGGACCCGACTAACCCTGGGCGGATTTACCTTCCCCAGGAAACCTTGGGCTTACGGCGAGCAGGATTCTCACCTGCTTTATCGTTACTCAAGCCGGCATATTCACTTCCTGGCGCTCCACGACCCCTTTCGGAACCGCTTCACCGCCCCAGGAACGCTCTCCTACCGCTCTTTCGAGCCCGCAGCTTCGGCTCTATGCTTATTCCCGATAATTATCGGCGCCAAGTTCCTCGACCAGTGAGCTGTTACGCACTCTTTAAATGGTGGCTGCTTCTAAGCCAACATCCTGGCTGTCACTGCAACTTGACTTCCTTTCGAACTAAGCACAGATTTGGGGCCTTAGCTGGCGATCTGGATTTTTCTCCTTTTGACGACGGATATTGTCACTCGCCGTCTATCTCCCAGACCTTGAACATTGGTATTCGGAGTTTGGTTGAGGAGGGTAGTCTTGCGACCCCACCCCTCATCCAGTAGCTCTACCCCCAATGTCTGCCGTCTGAGGCTAACCCTAGAGTTATTTCGGAGAGAACGAGCTATCTCCCAGTTTGATTGGACTTTGACCGCCTCCCCTCAGTTCATGCCAGACCTTTTCAACGGTCACGGCTTCGACCCTCCAGGCGGTTTTACCCGCCCTTCAGTCTGACCAAGGGTAGATCACAAGGTTTCGCGTCTGGCCCGTACGACTCGGCGCCCATTTCGGACTCGCTTTCGCTCCGCCTCCGCCCTGGTAGGGCTTAGGCTCGCCGTACAGACCAACTCGCCGGCTCATTATGCAAAAAGCACGCCGTCACTCCGTAGAGCTCCGACCGCTTGTAAGCGCACGGTTTCAGGTACTCTTTCACTCCCCTCGTCGGGGAGCTTGTCAACGTTCAGTCGCCTTACTGGTTCGCTATCGGTCATCGAGTAGTACTTAGGATTGGAGGGTGGACCCCCCATGTTCAACCCGGGTTTCCCGAGCCCGAGTTTACTCTAGTCCTGACCAGCTTCCATCTACAGGGCTTTCACCTTCTTTGGCCGCTCATTCCAAAGCGTTCGGTTTTCCGCTGGCTTATCCGTGTTCGCTCGCCGCTACTTACGGAGTCGCTGTTGCTTTCCTTTCCTGTGGATACTGAGATGTTTCACTTCTCCACGTTCGCTCTTTGCATCTATGCATTCAATGCAAAGTACCCTTGCGGGTGGGTTGCCCCATTCGGAAATTCCAGGATCACTGCCTAGTTACCGGCTCCTCTGGACTTATCGCAGGTTCTCGCGTCCTTCATCGCCTCTCGATGCCAAGTCATTCACCGTGCGCCCTTGATCGATCACACCAACCGGACGCCGAAGCTATACACAGGGCTCAAACATTCCCTGTCTTACCCGCATTGCATATGCGGAGCTCGGTATGCCCACCATTCCCCGATTCATCTTTCGATGAATCTTGGACTGGCCAGGCCCGGTTGCGTGCTGTCTGTTGAGTAAATCAGACCCCGGCTGTCTCACCATCACACCCTCGCGAGTGCGATCCAAGACAGATTCCCGGTCAACCACAAAGTGGCGCTGCAAGAGAATCTTCAAATTCTCGCAGACTCGTCAGACTGGATCACTCCCCGAGAAGGTCGAAACCTTGCTCGAAGACACCAGTCGACGAAAACACGTTCGTCCGTATCCGGATGTCAAAGAATTGAGCTGTATGCGGGTAAACCACCCGATTCAGACCCACCCTTCAAACCCTTCACCACCAAGTTCCAGGTTTGCTGGTCGCCCTTGCGAGCGGAAGAGAGTCTAGGAACAACCGCCGGTGAGTCAAGCTGCCTTCAAGTGTTTTTGATCTTGATCCGTGCCTGACCATGATTTAGAGCAATTCTAAATCAACCACCGCCACCGCCGCCGCCTTCATCGCCTTCACGGACGGGGGGACGGCGACGACCACCATCCACCGGGGTTTCCTTGCGTTCTTCAGGCTTGGGCTGACCCTGCGTGACGCCCTGCGTCGCCGAGGCAGTGATGACTCGGTACAGCGGGGAGGTCTTTTCGATGCCCGGCAGGCGGGTTGTCAATTCACCCCCTGCAGTTCGGAAGAGCGTCGAAACATCCGCGGATTGACCCGTCTTGGGCAGGCCCAGGATCGGAACTTCCCCGACGTCCAGGAAGACGTCCCCGATCGTGATCGGGATTTCCTTCTTGGCGGGGAGCATCATCGCCTTGAGTGCCTCATCGGTCACGGTCGGCGTCTGGGCAACGGTCGGGTCCGGTGCGTGAGCACCACCGCCATGGCCACCGCCGCCGTGCCCGCCGCCACCCTTGGTGCCGGGGGCCTGCTCAGGTGCAGAGGTGTCCTCGCCGGGACGCGAGCGTTCCGAAGGCATCTCGGGCTGGAGCGTCAGCGATGCAGGGCGGACCCCGTCTGCGATCTTGGTTTCGTCGTAGGTCATCAGGTTCGGAGGCGTCTTGGCGATGGTCCGGATGGCATCACCCGGTTCGAGAACGGCCGTTCCCTTGCGGTAATAGCCGTAATAGAACACGTAACACTCTGCAGTGGCAGAGGCGAGGTTGCGCGACGCAGAGCGGGATGAACCCGAGCTGACGAAGTACACCTCAGACGGCATCACGAGCACCGAATCGGTCCAGTCAGACCATTCGCCGTACACGACCGGGGCCTTGGCCGACGAATCGTCGGAAAGACCGGTCCTGCCGAACATCGGGTTATTGATGACGATGCGGGTGCGGTACTGATACACGGCGCCGGGCTCTGCCCAGACGTCGTGCGCCCAGACCTTCACTGCATTGTCGGAGAGGAGGGGCTTGGCCTGAGCCTGCTGGGTCTTGGCTGCACTCTGGCCGCTCTCGAGCTGCTCAAGCTTGCGACGGAGGTCATTGACCGACTGCGCAAGCTTGTCGCGCTGTGTTTCGAGCGTGCGGCGCTGACGGTCTTCGCGGCTCGGGCCTGCGGGGCTGGGTGCACGAGCACCACCGCCGCGATCGCCGCCGCCGCCACCACCGCTCTTACCGCCACCTTCATTCACTGCTCCGCCACCTTCACGGCTGCGACGCTCGCCGCCGCCGGTGAGTCGCTTCTCTGCAGCAGCGAGCTTGCGTTCTTCCACAACGATCTGCTCGCGAAGCACGTCGATCGGGTTCTTGCCCTGCGAGACTGCCTCTGCTTCCTTGGCTTCGGAGGGGGGCTGCCACTTGGGGCCCGCGATCGTCGGGATGAATGCAGGGCGAATGATCGATTCAGTTCCAGGCCCGTTGCGGACGCGGGAAATCTCTGCAGCCAGATCGGTCATCGACTTCACGTCATTGGAGACCGAGCCAACGAGATCGGTCGCGCCGGGGACAGACTTCACGAGCGTCGGTTCGCCCCAGCTTTCGTTGGGCGAATCGATCTCGCCATTCACTGCAGCGGAGATGGCATCGCCCGAGAGCTTGCGGCGCTCAAGCTGAACACCGAGGATCTCGACCTGCCCTTCGTACCAGCCGCGCGGGATGGCGCGTGCAGGACCTGCTTCGCCGTCGGGGTCTGCTTCAAGAGCTGCCTTGAGGGCGGTTCCATCTACCACTGCTTCGACGGTGACCCACTGCTTATCGAATGGCTGTGCAGTGTTCTCCTTGGGGAACATTGCACGGACGTCCTTGTTGGCCACAACTTCAAATGGATCGAGGGTCGCTGCATATGCATGGACCAGCGGCGCGGCAGGGGCGGGGAGTGCAGCGACCATGACCGGCGAATCACTGCGCGGGCCCGAAGACGTCGTCGCGTCGCCAAGGTTCAGCGAAGGCCCGAGCATCGCGAGCTGCGGACGGGGCGAAACACCGCCGCGAACCTTGTCCTGGTAAGCCTGGAGGAGGCTGACCTTGGGTTCTTCGGGGATCAGGGCCTTGCCTGCAGTGCTGTCGAGCTTGCCGAGGAGTGCCTGCGCAGCACTTTCGACAGGGCGATACGCGTTGCCGGGAGGCACGGGCTGACCCTGGCCGATCTGGACCAGGTTGGGCTCGTAGAGGAACTGCATGCCAAGGACGCCGAGCAACGCGAGGCCGACGCCACCGACGACGGCCTTCTCGAAGTGCTGCTCAACCTTGTTGATTCCCTTGAGCTTCATGGAAATCCACCTTTCGAACGCGAGGCCGCGTAATGAGGCCTGCGAAGAGTGCTTTTCAATCGTTTCTGACACGCGATCGATGCGGGCGATCAGGCCACATGGCCCGACCCAACAACATCAGCGACCGCCCGAACCATCCTGGGTCTGACCTTCTGCAGGGGTGCCTTCGGTTGCTGCTGCATCACCCTCGGGCTTGGTTTCCTCGGGGATGTTCAGGAACTCGCGCACTGCCTTGGGCATGAACGGAACGGTCCAGCTCCGGAGCCAGATGGTCTCGACAACCAGGCGTGCACGGACGACATGCTCAGAGCCGTAGAAGTAGCCGGATTCGAGATCCGCCCACTGATCGACCTCTGCAAGGTCAACGTCCGTGACCGTCATGAAGTTGGTCCGTGCGAACGCATCGATGAGTTCGGGAAGACGAGCAGAGGAGACAACCACGGTAACCGCGACGTTGCGCACGTCGTAGACGCCGTTGCCAGGTCCGCTCCAGCGACCCGAGATCGACTCGGTGAACTTGGGCTCAACCAGCGAATCCGGGCTGCCGCCTGCTGTAGAAGGCGTGAAGGAACCGTCTTCGCCCACGCCGGAGTTGAAGGACTGGATCCAGGTGGTGCTGGTCTCGATGCGATCGATGCGCTTGACGACCGAGCGATCGACGCCGGTTGCACGGCCATCGGGGCCCTTGTTGGCAAGCGCGATCGCGTCGAGGATGTCGGTGTTGAGCCAGTAATCAAACTGCCATTCAAAGGTCTTCTGAATCAGCGGGGGCTGGTTGGGACGAAGACGCGGAACGAACGAACCGGTATTGGTGCTGGTTCCAGGCGGGAAGACGTCCATCGTGGCGTAGACCGAGATCTCACCTGCACGCGCACGGTACTCGGCAAGACGACGCTCCACGAGCGCCTTGTCAACGCGTTCCTTTTCTTCCGCGGTCAGCTCGCGCTTGATCCCTGCAGTGATCTGCTCGACAAGGCGCGCACGCTCTTCATCGACCACCGAGCCGACGCCATCGACGGGGGGAGGAGTTCCCGCACCGATGCGATCAAGAAGCTGGGGATAGACCGAATCGGGCGTGCCCGTGTAGACGATCTTGTCGGCCATCTCGAGGGCCTTGACCTGCTGGGTCTGGCCCGTCGCGTTGGGGAGAAGGCCTTCCACCAGCGGTGCATGCGAGCGGCGGTTGATCTTCTCTGCTTCCTGAACGATGCCCTTGGCCTGCGCGAGGATCCGCTCGCGATGGGTCTTGAACCAGTCGGTCAGCGTCTGGTTGGGCGCGCTTGAAACTTGCACTTCCGGCGTGTCGCTCGACAGGCGCGGAAGGACGTAGGTCACCTTCGCCGCGGACTCGACCTGCTGGTACTTCGCGGATGCAGCTGCTTGCTGCTCTTCGCGGATCTTCTTGTTCCAGCTCGAGCTGAAATACCACGCAGTCGGGATCGAAAGGATGATCACCGCGGAACAAATCACAATGGCCAGGTGGCCCTTGATCCAGGTCATGACGTTCTTCATGCACCACCTCCCGAGGCTGCATCAGCCCCGGCTGCTTCACCCTCACCCGCCGCCTTGGGCGGCGTGATCTCCGCGCTCCACCTCACAACAAAGGTCGTCACGATCGTCCCTGCCTCGGTCTTGGGACGCATCGAGTCGAACGGCGGCAGCGAGCCCGAATACGTTGAGCCGCCGCCATCGCCATGACCACCCGGGCCACCCTTGGAAGGACCGCCGGTGATCTGGATGTCAGGACGCTCCCTCATGAGTCGTTCGCGTTCACGCTCGGTCGAGCTCTGGCGACGCTCGGGTGCGCCGGGCGTGAAGCTCCTGCCCGATGCGTCCGTGCCCTGCGAGGACTGCATCGTCCACGGGATCTCGCTCACCGTGAGCGTGTACGGGATGTCCTTGCGGACCTTGTTATCACGGAGCCAGCGATCGATCGTCGCGAGCATGAACTTCTGTGCCTCGGGCTGCGACGTGGTCACGACCAGTTCGCAGTCAACCACGCGCTTCTCGGTGCCGCTTTCGATCGGCATGCCCGTTTCAGGGTCGACCTGCGGTGCTTCTTCGCCACCACTCTCGCGGCTGCCACCACCATGGCCGCCGTGGCCACCGGACGCCGCGTAGGGCGCGGGAGCGTTGTTGCTCGCGCCACCACTGCCGCCGCCAAAGGTGAGGCTGCCGCCGTACTCGCTCGTCACCGGCGCGCCGCCCGTGCGGTACGTCGTCTTGAAGGTCTTGAGCGTGTATGCAGCAGCAGTCTGCTGGCCCTGCGTAGAGCCGCCTGCCTTGCCCTGCGCGTCTTCGAGGATCTTCGAGAGATCGTCGAGGATGTACGAGTGGATCGACCGGTTGTCGAGGAGGGCGATCATGTTCAGCGGGCGGTTGTCGATCGACGCAGCGCCGATCACACCTGCTTCTTCCGCGGCCGACTTGAGCGAGCTCGCCTCGCGGAGCGCGGTCTCGATCACTGCAGCAGGCTGCGAACCCACGACCGCGAAGTTGTCGCGGACGGGGCGGATGAACATCGAGGCGCTCGCAGCAACTGCAAGACCTGCAGCAGCGAGGAACCAGCCGGTCTTACCCTTCCACACCGACTTCCTGATGATCTCAACAGGCATCAGGTTGGCGTTGACCGTGTTGAGGCCCAGGCCCTGGAGTGCAAGGCCGTAGCACGTCGACATGGTCAGAAGGTTGTTGCGGAGCTCCTCTGCACGGCGCTCATCGCCAAGGCCCGTGAACTTCAGGCGCTCGAACTCCTCGATGCGGGTCACATCCATCGGACCCACCGAGGCAGAGAGCTGCTGCTTGAGGAACTTGCGGATGCCCGGCATCAGGAACGTCGAACCCATGCCGATGAGGCGGGTCAGCTTCGCATCCTTATGGAGGCTCTGGTAGTAACCGATCGAACGCTGCACTTCCTGGGCAAGGTCGCTGAAGACCGGACGCATCGCCTGGGCGATGTGCTTGGAGTTCGCGCCGCTCTCGACTTCCTTCTTGAGCTTCTCTGCCTTGGGATAGCTGAGCTTGAAGGCGTTGACCAGTGCTTCGGTGAAGTGATGGCCACCCAGCGGCACCGTGCGCACCCACACGCGACCTGCATCCGCCACCACGACGTCGGTCGAGGTCGTGCCGATGTCGAGGATCACCGTGCCGGGTGTCTTTTCAGTGAACTGCTTGTCGTACGCCATTGCGTTGAAGACCGCGATCGGGCTCAGCGTCACATGGTCGGGGGTGATCCCGACATCCTGGAGCTGGAGCAGCCGGTCCATGATCCTCTCGCGAGTGATCGCGAAGATGCCGACCTCGATCTCGGGGGAATCAGGGCTGACGAAGGTCTGGTAATCCCACTCGACCTGGTCGAGCGGGAAAGGAATCTGCTGGGCAGCCTCGAACTTCACGATGTCGGGCACGCGGCGGGGTTCGACCGGCGGGAGCTTGGCGAACCGTGCCAGCGACGACTGGCCGGGCACCGAGATCGCGATCGCAGCCTTGGAAAGGTCCCACTGCGCGACCAGCGTACCCATCGTCACGCGGATCACGTCGTTCTGGTCGACGCCGGGCGTCGAGAGAACCTTGGCGTGCGGGATGATCGCGTAGTCCAGAACGTTCACGTTCTGGTCGGCGACCTCCAGTTTCAGGGCCTTGACGGCATAGGAGCCGATCTCGATACCCCAGCAGATGTTCGAAGCTGCCATACTTCACCTCTTATAGAAGGTTCGGATTGACGCACATCCGTGCACAACCCAAACCTACACCACACACATCCTGCCCCGCGAGCCCGAAACTTCCAAACTCAATCCACCCAAACTTCAATCGATCAACACAACGGATACCCACCCGATACCGGGCAAACCGACTTGAAACCGAACAATATTGACCCAAGCGGTCGAAAGATGCGAACAATACCTAAACAATGCCCTTGGAACCAAGGGAAAAAGTCAGGGGTCCAGATCCTACACGATCCGCAGTTCCCGGTCGCGCCTTGCGAGCAGGCCGGACATGGAGGTCCATCCGGCGGATCGCAAGCTCTGGTTGCACGACACTTCGGGCTCCGGGCCAACTGTCTGTACGCGCCCATGCTACTGAAAGTTTCGGGTGATGGGGGCAAGCCCTTACGGGTCGTTACGGTCTCGTGACAATTCGGGGACTATCTCGGTGGCGCTCATCAGATGAATCGCACCGCCTTTACACCCGCGATGCACCTGCGGCGGTTGGCTACACGTCTTAACACCCCCACCGCTTCATTGATCATCTGTTTGCGCCAGAACATCAACACAAGAGAGCAACCCTCCCCGATCTGAAGCAGTATGGAAGCGTGGTACGAGCCCTTTATGGCCACTGCTCTTTCTATGGGGGATGGGAAATGCGAACAGGATGCGTTTGGGTGGGAATGCTCGCAGGCATGACATGCCTTGCAGGGTTGTGTCGTGAAACATCTGGCGCGGTTGTGGTTTACGACAACACGGACGGAACGTTCGGTTGGGAGATCGGTGTTCGTGGCCTTGATGGATCCGTGTATCCCGGCACATTCCTCGACATCACCCAGCCGCCGACACAGACCGGCGAGCAGCGCGCTGGCACACTGGGAAAGTGGTACTACCCCAACTTTGCGAGTGATGAGCCTGCGTTGCGAAGACTTATTGGTGAAGATGGAGTTGAATCAGCTCGAACGACTGATGTCGTATCGCTGTACTGGAATGACCATCACTATCTGCACGTTCGTCCTACTCGTGATTACTCGTCGGGAGAGGCCATAAATGCTGGTGATAACTGGAACGGCGGAAGTACTTATTTCTACCACGTGCCCAATAGCTCAGACCTAGGCAAAGGTACGCCGGCCATCAGTGACCACGCATACCTAGGTGTGCGAGTTAAGATGACGGACCAGCAATGGCATTATGGCTGGATCCTGCTCATTGATTACAAAACACCCGTGATGTGGGCCTATGAAACAGAGCCGAATGTTCCAGTACAGATTCCGGTGCCATCGCCCGCTGGTGGCAGCATCGTGATTCTTGCGGGATTTGGTGTACATCCTCGGCGACGCTAAATAAACGAACGCTTTCGTCATAACAAATGACAACTGATGACACTGCGAAATTGAACACATTAACCACGCCTTCCAATACATGTGTATCGGCTGGCGTAGTTTGGGAGTGTTTGCTATGAAGCATCGAATTGGATATCACGTACTCGCATGGCTTGCGCTCGCTGGCACATCGGTATCGGTGGTCAACGCCGATCCGCCAGAGCCTTGTGTCACAATTCCCAGCTTCTTGTGTTCAGCAATTCCATACCTCGGCAGCAATGAATCGTGGATTCCACCATCATTTGATTGGGCACCCAACCGTCTTCCCGCAGCGCTGATCAGTCTTCGCATAGGTGAATACTGCTCCGGCGAAGAAGGTAACTATCGCGGTGTCCAAAGCTGGTGGTACGATCAGGATGATTGCACATCCTTCGACGGCGACGAGACTGAAGTTATTGACAATCTCCGGGACAGGATCACCGACGCATACAACTCGGGGTATCGCCGCATCATCCTCTACATGCCCGCCGGTAGTGTCATCGGACAGGATGTCGCAAGCTCACAGTGGTGGTCCATGCCGGAGTGGAGGCGAGATGCGATTACCTGCCTGATCAGCAACTGGCTGCTGGAGAATCCGGACACTCAGTTCGAGGTGTACGGAGCCTTTCCGACCAACGATCCTGAGTCTCTGTGCATGGAGGCAAATGCCTTCTACACCTGCACAACAGGCGTGGCTACATGCCCGACCGACCTCGATCCCAGCGCCGGACAAATGTACTACCCGTGCGCCGGGGCAAGCAGCGCGTATCCACCTTCGGGCTTTCTACAGGCTGAAGTCTGTGCATTTCATCGCAACGTGCACCCTTGGCAGCACCTTGGCATCACAAGATACTGGCTTGACTATGCGTTTCAATTCTCGGAAAACTTTGTCGAATTCCCCTATTGCCCTCTCTACGCACCCGGAACGGACGAGCCACATTTTCTCGGCGCGGAAGCCTTCCCGATGATTTTTGACAACTCTGATCCTACAGAAGTTGATTTTTCCCTTGCCGCCTTGTGCCCTGCGATCATGTTCCCGGGTCACATCGCGGTTGAAGATGATGACAAGTCTTGGGACGCGTCAGCTTATGCCGCAAGTACAGAACTGATGGTGGTTGTAGACTGGAGTGATGGCGATGACTACTTCAACATTACCCATATGTTTCATGTCCTTGCCTGGACACAACGAGGCTTCGTTCTAGCTGCACAGGCCTCTCAGAACGCCCTTGTTCCTCCTCAATTCACCGAGTACATGAAGCGAGTCTACGACTTCGGTATTCTTGCCAATCGCCGAGATTTCAATGGCGATGGAAGCGTCAACTCGACCGACTCCTCCGACTTCAATGCCATGTACACGGTGTACAACGGTCGGTCCAACTGCAATTGGGTTCACGGCGACATGGACCAAGACCACGATGTCGATTCCCACGACTACCTGCTCTTTAACCTTTGGCACAACACAATCAATCCCACGCTCGTCGCAGTGAATCTAGGCAATGCGAACCCCTATAACGCTTTGACGAAGCCGTAAGCCCAATCGCCAAAGTGCATGCAAATTCATCAAGGCCCAACGCCCGCCGTGAAAGGCGGGCGTTGTCGTTGAATGTCAGACAAAGCAGCGGACGAGCAGCATTGATGCACGCAGGTGCGGTATGCAGGACTCACGATCCCCATCAAATAAACCGGGCCGACCTTTCGGCCGGCCCGGTTGAACTTTATATGGAAGCCGCGCGTTCGCGGCCTTTGGTGATTACTTCGACTCGTGCTCGCGGGTCATCTTCTGCTGCTCCTGCTCACGCATGAACATCCATGCAGGGAACGCGCCGCCGCCACCACCGCCACCGTTGTAGGTGTACTGGGCATCGAGTGCCTTGGTGATGCGCTGGCTGACCTCAGCCAGGTGTGCCTTCGAGTACGCGTCGATGCCCGAGCGCTCCGTTGCCTTGCCAACCTTGCCCTTGAGCTCATTGAGCTTCAGGGTTGCAAGGCTGGAGATCGCCTGCGACGACGAGTTCGTGCCGCCACCGATCGAGAGATCGATGAGGCGGTCGACCTGGTCGCGCTGGAGCGAGCGGCGGAACGCGGAGATCATCGGCTGACGTGGCGAGAAGGTGCCTTCGCGGCCATCGAGTTCCTTCCACACTGCAGTCGTGACCGTGTCGAGGAGCTCGGGGAGCGTGAACGCGTCCTTCGAACGATCGACGTAGGTCTCGTTGTCATAGACCCGGCGCAGACGCGAGGGGCTCATGATCATCGAGAGCGCGGACTTGGCGACGCCGGTGATCCGGTCGGTGACCGGCCAGGTCGCGTCGGTGCCGGGGGCCTCGTCCTTGTTGACCGTCATCTTGGCGAGCAACTCGGGCGTGATGCCGTAGGCGTCTTCGTTGAAGGCGTTGTCGATGATGAACTTGACTGCAGAACGCTGCTGATCCGCGTTCACCGGGGTGACGGGGTCGCGTGCACCCGGATCGCCCTTGCGATCGCGGTTGATGAGCGAGCCGCCGATCCAGTTCGAGACGATCGAGACCGCGTTGGTCTGATTGCTCAGCGTGATCTCGTAGCCGCGGCGTGCCTTGGACCACGAATCGCCGTCCTTGACGAACTTGTCAAGGATCTTCGAACGCGTCGCCTTCGACAGGTTCATCAGCTGCTGGGCGTACTCGATCGGGTTTGCTGCAAAGTCGTAGCGACGTGCAAGGGGGTCAGGACCGCCCGTGTCTTCGTCCGTGCCGTAGGTCAGCATGGGGTCAGAGACGCGCTTGAGGATCTCCTTGGTGTCGCCGGTCGTGTAGCCGTACTCGATCGCCCACATGTCGTAGGGACCGACGCCGACCTGGGTGTAGTCGCCCTGGTATGCACCCTCGCCGAGGTTGATGTTCACCGGCGTGTAGTCCATGACCGAGCCGGTGAAGGGCTTGCCCTTCATGCCGGGGCTGTTGATCTCAGACAGCGAGTAGATGCTCGATGCCTTGAAATTGTGGCGAAGACCCAGCGTGTGGCCGACTTCGTGGACCGTCAGGTGCGCAAGCGCGGGCCCGACGAACCACTCGGGGATGTCGTCGATCTTGTCGCCGACATCCTTCTTCTCGCCGTCCTTGCCCGGGGCCTTGTCGTCGTCGAGCATGCCCATCACTTCGAAGTACTGGCCCATCATCGCCATGTCGCGTGCCATGCCCTGCGAGGCCATGCACAGCCCGAGGTTGGGCTTGAGGACGTGGCTCAGACGAACAAGTTCGTCGCTGGAGTTGAGCATCGAGTCGTTGGTCGCCACGGGGCGGCCGCCAAAGCGTGCCACGCCGCGACGGAAACGCTCGGTCATCATCTGGTCGCGATCTTCAGGACGCGAGAGGAGCATGCGCGGGTCGTACTGCGGATGCTCATCGAAGTACGCGATCTCTTCGTTGCTGAAACCTTCCATCGCGATCTGCGGGAGGTACTCGTTGGCCTGGTACCAGAAGTGGCGGATCCAGCCGTCGGTCAGGACGATGTCCGCGTCGAGGATCTGGCCGGTCATCGGGTGCGCACGGCTCGGCCCGATGGCGGTGCCGATGTCGTTGGACAGCCAGCGGATGAAGTTGTAGCGGACATCCTCCGGATCCTTGTCCATGTGGGCGCCGGTGGTCTTGTCCTGGAAGTAGACCTCGACCGCGTCGGAGATGCCGACCTGCTCGAACGCCTTGTTCCAGTAGAGCGTGCCTTCCTTCACCCACCTGCGGTAGCGCACGGGGACCGTGTGCTCGACGTAGTAGATGATCGGTTCCTTGGGCGGGCTCATCTTCCTGCTGGGGTCTGCCTTCTCGAGGTGCCAGCGGTTGATGTAGCGGACCGCGACCTGATCGTCGCGGAACTTGCCAAGGTCGCGGTACTCGGTCGTGAAGTAACCGACGCGCTCGTCAGCAGCGCGCGGCTTGTAGCTCGGGCTGTCCTCGATCAGGCTGATCGAGTAGTGGAACGTCTTCATCCGGCCGCCTGCAGTGGGAACGCTGTAGGAAACCTCAACGTTCTTGGGGTAGGCCTTGGCGTCCGCGATCGTCGCGAGACGCGGGTTTGCACCCGCGGCGACGCCGCCGTAGAACGTGCCGATGTTGCCGACGAGCATGCCGTCAAGATCGATGACCGGCTGGCCGTTGGGGCCCATGCACTCGATCGGAACGTCGATGATGACGCGATCGGTGAAGTGGTTCTGGACCGAATCCTTGCTTTCGCGATCGCCGGTCGAGCGAACCTCAAGGTTCGGCGCAACCAGGACCATGCGCTTATCGATGCGCTTCCAGTAGGTGTAGAGATCGCCTGCCTGGAGACCCGCGAAGATTTCGCCCGTCGGGAGCGTCATCGCGATGAAGTGCTTCTGGCCCTGCCAGCCACGGGGAAGCTCTGCAAGCATCTGGCCGTCCTTGTTGCGACGGTAGATGCCGTAGAACGTGTCGCCGTCTGCAGTCGAGACGACGCGCTCGTAGTCCTTGCTGACTTCTGCCCACGGGCGGAAGTCGTCGCCGCGGCGATCGCCGCCGCTCTGACCCGCTGCAGCAGCCTGGCGCATCACCTCTTCGAGCGGGTTCTGGTTCGAGCCCGGGGGTGCCTTCTCACCTGCCTGCACGGTTTCAGGTTCGCCCGCCCACGCCATGCCGATCGAGGGCATGACCAGCGCGGTGCCGGCCGTCATGATCAATCCCGCCTTCATCCAGGTCGAGAGCTTCCAGGCGCCAAGCACGCGCCCCATCTTCGTGGCTTCCATTACGACGCTCCTTGCAAGGGACTCTTGCCGCACGCCCCATCCACGTGCACGCACCGACGATCCCGGACCCACCCCGGGGCTGGACACTATAAACCAGTCTTCACATTTCTGCACCGGTCTTATTGCAGTAACGGGGAGAACCCCCAACCAGAGAGCAACCGGTGTGCATGGACAACCACGGGTCATGCACAACCCGTTCCATCAACGCGGCGGGGATTCACCCCGACCCTCATGGAGAGGTTCGAAACGCCACCTGCCGTCAGGGATTGCCTTGGTCAATCCAGCGTCTTTCGCGACCGCTTGATGTTCGAGTCACGCTTCTTGGTCTCAAGCCGGCGCATCTTGGCACCCTTGGAAGGCTTGGTGGGCCTTCGGGGCTTGGGATCAGGCATCGCACGGAGCACCAGCTCCCGCAGACGGTCGATGCAGGCATCTTTGTTCCTGCCTTGCGAGCGGTGCTCGTCTGCAGTGATGATGACTTCCCCCTCAGAACCCAGACGCTTGCCTGCCATATCCGCCAACCGGGCCCTCGCACGGTCGGAAATGGGGATCGCGATGAGCAGGACGCGAAGCTCGGCCTTGGTCGCACGCTTGTTGACGTTCTGCCCGCCCGGCCCGCCGCTGGAGGAAAATGCAAACGTCAGTGCATGCTCGGGGATCGCCACGCCCGGCGCGACATGGATGGCAGAACCCGCGATGGCACCGCTGTCATGCTGTGAATTGCCATCATCCGTGGTGTGTTTCGCTATCCTCTCGCTCAATGGGACACCTTTCCTTCTTCCGCTCTATCGGCACGAATATGCACAGGCCTGTTTCCATGGCAGCAGTTGCCCTGCCATTGATCTTCCTGTGTTCGGCCGCGCAGGGCCAGAGCGCAGGGCAGGAAATCGCTGCTTCCACAGATGACTCGACGCAGTCCCAGGAAGGTCCGGGGCTGGATCATCCCTCATGGACAATCCGGGTCGAGCCCATGGCGTGGTACGCCTCGTTTGCAGGTGATCTGGAGATGCCAGGCAGCCCCGGCACGACGCAGAACGCCTTTGACATTGAGAATTTCGACCTCGATGAACCGCGCCTGTCCCCGGTCGGGTTCGTCCACCTCCAGTTTGATAGGTGGCGCTTTTCCGTCGGCGGTGTGTTCATCTCTGCAGATGATCGCGAGGGGAGCGTCGATCAGGGTGGCATTCTGGGGGATCTGACCCTCGCGACGGGGGATGTGACCAACTCCTCGATCGACTTCTGGGCTGCAGAGCTTCAGGCTGCGTACCGGCTCATTCATAAGAGGATGGGAACGACGCAGGACGGCAAGGACCGGGTGGTGTTCGGCCTTGAACCGGTCATCGGCGTGCGCATGTACAGCGCCGATGTCGAGATTGAAGCGCTCTCGGGTGCCTCCTCGGGCCTCTCGACCTCCGCGGACGACATGTTCTATGAGCCGATCGCCGGTTTGAAACTGGAAGGCGAGTTCGCGGAGGAATTCACGGTCGATCTCCAGACGAACTTTGGATATGGCCCGTGGAATGACCGGGAGAGCTTCTCCTGGGACATCATGATCGGCGGTGCATGGCGTCCGATCCCCAACCTCGGGGTTCGGATCGGGTACCGGCAGCTTCTGTTTGATCTCGAATCAGGGAGCGGTTCTGAGACGTTCCATCTCGACGGCTCCCTGGCGGGCCTGATGCTCGGGGTCGAACTGCGGTTCTGATCCACCAACCACCCACCACTCACCCACAATCCGCCGAAAAGCACTCAGGATTGGCGCGTTCTGCCGTTGACCCGGCGGGTTCTTGACGCGATACTGAGTCGGGTCGTCCGCTGCTGCTCACAACAGCAAGGGCGAGGGGATCGGGTTCGGGATTCACTTTCGGCTTCTGGTTTTTGAGTGACAGTCCAGGCGATTCGGGAAGCTCCCGTCTGGCTCTGGGTGTTGTTCGTCCGCGTCGGGTGAATTCATGGATGCCTCTCCGCACGCAGGTCTTCGGATCGGTGTGCCTGCTGCGCGGCTTGGATAAATGTTACGGGTGAAATTGAGGGGGAGTACGACTCGCCGGTCGTACCCGAGTTGGGGAGGTCGGTGCTCCGGGGCATCGACGGGGTCGCAAGAGGCATTTCCATGACCACGACGACGAAGAAGGAATTAATCGACCGTATTGCCGACGCAACGGGTGCCAAGCGCCCGGTGGTCCGCGAAATAATCCAGATGTTCCTCGATCAGATCACCGAGGAACTCCGGTCCGGTCGAAGGCTCGAGTTTCGCGACTTTGGCATCTTCGAGGTCAAGACCCGTGCAGCACGCCGGGCACAGAATCCAAAGACCCTCGAACGCGTCGAAGTGCCGCCCAAGCGCACCGTGAAGTTCAAGGTCGGCAGGCTCCTCCGCGAAGGGCTCGACCAGCCCCTCCCGGGTTCGAGCTCGTCGCTCGTTGAACCCAAGCCCAAGCGCGCACGCGCAACCGCCAAGGCTGTCTGAAACAGCCTATAGCAGTTCGCTCAGTTACCCAGTAAATCGCGATCAGCCGCCCGAAGAGGGCGACTCTGCAGCGTCATCGTCGGCCATCGGCACCACTGCCTCGGGTGCGTTCATGTCCGTCCCTGCTGCAGGCTCCGCGGCCGGTTCGCTGGCAGGGCTTTCGACTGCAGCCTGGCTTACGTAGCGGATCGGCGGCACTTCGATCGTCCCGACCGTCCACAGCTGCTGCCGCTGGACACGCCAGGGGCTGAGGTCTTGGGCGAGAGTCAGCGAAACACCGCGGTAGATCGGCTGTGCGCCGGAGGTCAGGCCCAGCTCGGGGAAGGGGTAGACCATCTCGACCGTCGCACGGGTCCCGCGGATCCACATCGTGACGATGTGGTACACCGGCAAGGTCCCTGCATTCTCCGGCGTCACCCGCACACCACGGCCTTCGAGCATCGATTCAATCAGGGCGACGCTCTTCTCGTTCATCCCCTCGGGCAGGTTGAAGGCAAAGGTCGCGGTCGAGCCATCACCCGCGCCACCTGCAGGGGGGTAACGGTTGGCGACGTACTCGAGCGAAAGCGCCATGAGCTTGGGCGCTGGGAAAACGTTCGGGTCGGTCGCGGCAAGGGAGTTCTCCGTCGCACCAGGGAGGTTGGCGTGCAGGCAGCCCTGCATGACCGAGACCCCCACTGCTGCCATGATCGCTGCACCCATCGCCATCGCGTGACACGTCTTCATTCGGTCCCTTTCGGTCGCCCTGCGTACTCGATTCAATCCGCATCCTGCAGCGGCATTCTTGACCTTTGCGAGGTCCTGAACCACTTTGGCAGGCTGGGTACCTTCCTCAACCCGTACACTTGGGTCGGAAAAGACGCCTATGCACACCCCACACCTGGCCAGTTCGACGCCAACTCGACCTCGACGCTTTGTCATCGGGATTTCGGGTGCTTCTGGTGCAGCCTATGCGCTGCGGCTTTTGCATGATCTCCTGGTTGTCCACGGGTGCGAGGTCCACGTGGTGGTCAGCGAGTACGGCAGAAGGCTCCTGGCGGAAGAGGCGGAAATCACGACGCTGGAGTTTGAAACCCTCCTCCCCAAGGCAGTCCACAACGACCCGCTCGTGACCGAGATCCGCAGACGGCTCCACATCCATCCCAACAAGGACGTAGGTGCGGTCATCGCCAGCGGATCGTTCCTGCATGATGGGATGGTCGTCGTTCCCTGTTCAAGCTCATCGCTGGGCGCGATCGCGACGGGTTCGGGTTCGAATCTCCTGACCCGCGCAGCAATGGTGACGCTGAAGGAACGCAGACGGCTGATCATCTGCCACCGCGAGACGCCGCTGTCCTTGATCGACATCGAGAACTATCGCCAGCTCGCGCTTGCAGGTGCGATCGTGTGCCCCACGAATCCTGGGTTTTACCTCCTTCCCAAGACCGTCGAGGAAGTCATCGACTTCATGGTCGGGAAGATCCTGGATCTTCTGGGTGTCGATCACCAGCTCAAGACGCGCTGGGAAGACCGTGCGATCTGACCTGCTCGGCAGCGCGGGCTGAAATCACGTTGGACCTGCGACGGAATACTCAAACGTCGGGTTCAGATGCAGCTCTGCACGGGTTGCTTCCATGCCGTCGCCATCTGCACGGTCGGTGCCGCGGATGTGCAGATCGAAGCTGGCAGAGCACTTCTGCCCTGCACTCTCATCGGGCTCAAACCCGATCTCATCCATCAGGAGCGTGATCTCATCAGGCCCCAGGACGAGCATCTCCTGCTCGGGGCTTTCCCCTTCCCAGCGGTGCTTTCCGTACACGACTTGCCTGAGCGTGACGCGGACCGTGACCGACGTCACCCACCCCACGCGATCAGACGTCACCACCAGCATCGGGGTGACATCGATCTGTGAGTCCGCCTCTGCAGCGAGAATCTCCGCGAGATTGCTGCGCTTGCACGTGATGATGACACCACGCTCGATGAACGCCTGGTACTTCTTTTCGTGGACCAGGCCTCGGTGCCACGCTGCTTCCACCAGGTCGCCCCACTCGCGAATCCACGGGACCTGGTCATCTGCCTGCAAGTTCAGTGCACGTTCGATCGCCTGGTCAACAGCCCAACCGCGATCGGCACCACTGGCGACACGTTCGGTGAGCGCGACCAGCGCGACGTGCTCGGCTGGGGTCTGCGCAGTTCCGGACTGATACAGCAGCATCCAGGTCGGCATGAAGTTATGCCAGCGTGAACCACGCACGACTGCAGTACCAAGCAAGCCGACGCCTGCGACACCCAGCACGGCCAGAAGGATGCCCGTGTGCATGAGGCGCGGGCAGCTCGCACGGTTGCCGATACGGATTCGCCCTGGCTCTGCAGTCACGCCGCATTCGGGGCAGAGCGTGGTCGTTCCCGCCTTGCCGACGCCATCGACACCGATGAGATCAAAGCCGCATCGCCTGCAGATCGGGTGTTCATCGACCTTGTTCCCTCGCCTGCCGACGAACCAGACGATGAGGCCAGCCAGGAGCAGGACTGGGGAAAGCACGCCCGCGGCGGAAAAGATGGTGAAGATGATCTCGCGCGGCATGCATGGGTCCATGCCCGGCCGCTTTCCCACAGCGCCGGGCCTCGATGGTACATGCAGGGTGCAAAGTGGTTCCCGTGCAAAGCCCTGAATCCGACATCGGTGTGCGGATCGCATACCGTTTTACATGAGTTCGCTCTCGACACCCCCGAGCACACCCGTCACGCCCCGCATCTCGGAAGTTCCAACCGAGGAGGGCCGCTTTGGCACCTTCGGCGGGCAGTACGTGCCCGAGACGCTGATGGCTGCGCTCCACCAGCTTGGCGAGGTGTACGCAGAGGCATTCCAGGATGAGAAGTTCTGGGACGAACTTGAGGCCCTTCTCAAGTCGTTTGTCGGGAGACCGACGAGCCTGTACCAGGCGTCGCGACTGACGCAGTTCGCCAAGGAACGCTCGCAGAGCGGGCAGGCTGCGAACATCTGGCTCAAGCGTGAGGACCTGGCGCACACTGGTGCACACAAGATCAACAACACGCTCGGCCAGGCGATGCTGACCAAGCGGATGGGCAAGAAGCGGATCATCGCGGAGACCGGTGCAGGCCAGCACGGCGTGGCGAGCGCCACTGCAGCGGCGCACCTGGGTCTTGCGTGCGATGTCTACATGGGTTCTGAAGACGTCCGCCGCCAGCGACTGAACGTAACGCGCATGCGGATGCTCGGTGCACGCGTGATCGAGGTCGATTCAGGCTCGCGGACGCTCAAGGACGCGACCAACGAAGCGATGCGTGACTGGATGGGCTCGGTCGAGCACACGCACTACATCATCGGCAGCGTGGTGGGTCCGCACCCTTTCCCGATGATCGTGCGCGATTTCCAGAGCGTGATCGGCCGCGAGTGCAAGGCACAGTCGCTCAGGCTTCTGACTCGCCTCCCCGATGCAGTGGTCGCGTGCGTCGGCGGCGGCTCAAACGCTGCAGGGATCTTCTATCCGTTCGTCGATGACAAGGACGTGCAGCTCGTGGGCGTCGAAGCAGGCGGGCGCTCATCTCGCCCCGGCGAGCACGCAGCGTCGATCTCGATGGGGAAGCCCGGCGTGCTGCATGGCTCGCTCAGCTATGTTCTGCAGGATGAATCGGGCCAGACTGCAGATGTGCACTCGTGTTCTGCAGGGCTTGATTATCCCGGCGTCGGCCCCGAGCATGCCTACTGGCACGACCGCAAGCGCGTGCGCTACACCGCAGTGACGGACGATCAGGCGCTCGATGCGTTCCTCCTGCTTGCACGGAATGAAGGCATCATCCCTGCACTCGAAACCTCGCACGCGATCGCGGAAGCGGTGCGCCTGGCGATGACGATGACCGAGAAGCAGAACATCGTGGTGTGCTGCTCTGGGCGCGGGGATAAGGATGTGGAAGAGGCGTCGAGGCTTCTTTCGCTGCGGGAATCGGGGCACTGATCGCGGGGCGGCAAGGCTTTTCGCAGCAGATATGGATGGAAAACGACCTTTCCGAGTTTGATAACACGGAAAGTCATTTGCAATTTTCTTTCCAAGTTTGACGGTACCTTACCGCCGCCCTGCCGCACCCGTCAGCTTCGTCACAAGCCCCGCCACGTCAAAGAGCCGGCGCCAGCGGATCAGGACCCGCAGCCGGCGGAGGGGCGCATCGTCGGGCGCGATTCTCAGGCCCTGGCGGACCCAGTACTTCGCACGAAGCCACTGCGACTGCTTCACGTACGCGATCGCGAGGTTGTGCATCGCTGGCACCAGTTCGCGATCGAGCTTGAGTGCAGAGCGTGCTGCATCCATCCCGCGATCAAGGTGGCCCATCTCCAGGCATGCAACGCTGAGCAGGTGGTGCGACTGGGCGTGCTCGGGCGAATGCTCGACGAGTGAACGGAATATCTCCGCTGCGTCGCTGCTCAGGCCTGCTTCAAGCAGCAGAACACCAAGCTCGTGGCGAGCATCTTCATCAAACGAATCTGGCTGTGCCTCAAGCCCGCGAAGCTCGCTGGCGAGGATCTCGCGTGCACGGTCGACATCTCGCCACGGACGGCGCTCCAGCAAGAGTTCCGCGATCCGGCGACGTGCACCGGGGTACGTCGGATCAAGGCGATGCACAACGTCAAAGTGACGTAGCGCGAGGATCGACTGGCCCGTCTCGATCGCGAGCTCTGCCATCGCAAAGTGGGCCTGCGAATGGTCGGGCTCGATCTCCAGGATCCTGCGCAGCTTTTCTTCCGCCTCGGGGAGACGGTTCATCTCACGCAGGACTCGCGAGAGCGCAAGCAGCGTTGGGATATCGCCCGGATCCCTGCGAAGTTCAAGGAGATAGAGCTGCCGTGCACGTTCGTGCCTGCCGGTCGCTGCAAAGGCATCCGCGAGCTTGGCCTGAATGCCCGGCAGCTCGGGGTCGAGCCGTGCTGCTTCACGGAGGCACCACACTGCACGATCATGCAGGCCGCGCGCGATGAGTGATTCAGCCATGCAGGCAAAGAGATCCGCGTTCTTCGCATCGACCTGCTGGGCCATGTAGAACACAACCTCGGCTTGCTCATGGTCGCCCAGGCGGGTGTGTGCTTCGATGCGATGGATGTACGGGTCGATCAGGTTCTGGTCGATCGAGGTCGCACGCTCAAGCCACGAGAGTGCATCCTTTGCCTGATCAAGCCGGAGGAGATTGACGCCGATCATCAGCGCCGAGTTCGCATCCGACGGCGAAAGCGTCGAGGCTTCCTTGAAACTCCCGATCGCGTCGTGGAATCGTCCGGACGCCTGGAGCGTTAATCCAAGGTTGAAATGCCACTCGGGCTGGTACGGATCAAGCGCAATGGCATCGCGAAGCTCGGCCTCGGCTTCTTCCCAGCGCCCGGCTTCGTAAAACCGGTGCGCTCGCTCGACGTGATGTTCGGCGTCGAACCAGTCCTTCATCTCGTCATCTCTTGGCCGCCTGCACCAACTCCATAAGCCTGATGCCATCCGACCCCGCTCACATGCCGGTTTCCCAGTCACACTGGAAAAGGCCCGGGCGGAATCGGACGGGACAGAACTCTAGTGACCCAGGAACTCTAGAGATTGCATCGACCCGGGGCGAGCGGGTGGGTAGGATTCAATAGTGAGCACTAACCAACTTCCATCCACTTCGGCCTCCCAGCCCATCGCGGCTGCGGGTCGTCGTATGGGTGGGTTGGGGCGTGCAAGACGGCTGATCTGTGCGTTTTTGATCGCCGCAGCGGGGGTGGCCCCTGCAGTCCGTGCAGATCCCTGGACCTTCACGATCCCCCGGACTCAGCCCACGCCGGGCGTGGAGCGACTGACGACCGAAACACTCGTCGCGACCATTCGCGATTCGACTGCAGCATCGCCCGCGAGGTCTGAGGCTGCACTGGTTCTTGCACAGCGAGCAGTGGCGGACCCTGGAGAGATTTCGACGGTCCAGAGCCTTCTGGAAGGCACGCTCACGGAAACCTCACCTGGCTGGTTCATGCTTGGCGGGCTTGCACGCCAGCCGGTGGTCCCTGAATCGATGGCACCGATGCTGGAGGCCATCCTCTCGCGCTGCGACGATAGGACGACGGGGCGGGTGCTGTCGGTGCTTGCTGCAGTGCGCACGCGCGAGGCAGCGAGCACGATCCTGAACGTCGGACGTGCGACGAACAAGCCCGAATCGGTCCGCAGAGCTGCATGGGGCGCGCTCGCGAAGCTGTCTGGCAGGTCCGACCTTGGGGACAACGCGGATGAATGGCGCCGCTGGCTCGACCATGCCCAGTCGCTCTCGCGCGAGGAATGGTCGGAACTTGTCGCCCAGGGAATGGCGCGGCGCGCAGACTCTGCGGAGATCAATCGCCAGAGCGCGATCACGCGGCTGGTCGAGGCGTATCGCAGGGTGCATGTCTCGCTCCCGCCCGAGCAGCGTTCAGAGTTTCTTGCAGGACTGATGCGAGACGACATCGACGAAGTCCGCTCGCTTGGCTTTGAGCTTGTGCTGCGCGAGCTTTCAGAGAACGCACGGCTCGGAAGCGCGGTCGAGGCTGCGGCGATCTCGTTGCTTGATTCACCGACTGCATCGGTTCGCGAACGTGCAGGGCTGCTTGTGGCGCAGCTCAACCCCCCCTCCGCACGTGCATCGGTCATTGCCGCGCTTGAGCACGAAGCAGACCCCGGCGCAGCTGCTGCACTCTTGCGTGCAGCGACCCGCTGGCCCGATGAATCGATGCTGCCGATCGCCCTTGGCTGGATTGATTCGCTCTCGACTGCATTGCCATCTGCAGTTGATTACATCCGCCAGTTGCTTCGTGCAGGGTACTTGCAGACGCCTGAAACGCGCGAGCTGGTGCTGACCTCGCTCCGTGCACTTCCGCTTGAGCGGATCCCACCCGGAGCATGCGACATCTTCGTGCATATCGGGAACGAAGATGATGTTCGGCTCGTCGCGAGGCTCTTGAGCCAGCCTTCGGGCGGCATCCGCCTCGCCGCTGCACAAGCGCTCTTGAACGCACCTGATCACATCGACGACGTCCTCCTCGCTGCACAGAATGATCCTGAGCTCTTTGACGTCGCTGCACGGGCGGTTGCAATGTACTGGCCCAGTGCAGAGGGGTTCCGGAGCGTCGCCTCGCTCCGTGCACCCTCGCAAGATGCATGGCAGCGCGGGCTTCTTCGCATCGCGGAACTGATGCCTGCACCTGACATCGTGATCGTCGCGCCGACGCTTGATGAAAAGCTCCGCGAGCCGGTGCTTGCCAACCTCGCGTCCGCGAATCGAATCCTGTCTGAACGTCTCTCGACGGCGACCTTTGAGGCGCTGGGCACGGGACTGGTTGAACTCGCCAGGCTCCGGCTTGAGAGCAACAAGCCCGACGCCGCACTCGCTGCCCTTGATGCGATGCAGGAACTTCCGATCCTGATGGGTGAGGAAACGGTCAACGACATCCGCGTGGAATCGCTCCTTTCGCTCGGCCGCATCTCGGATGCAGAGAGCTTCACGACGCCGTGTGAACCCTGGCTTGGTGCATTGGAGCGGTCGGTCGACAAACCGTTCGCGCACCTGATCGCAGATGAGCTTGAGAAGCGGTATGCAGGGAAGCTTTCGATCGAAAATCAGAAGGAATACGAGTCGCTTCTCCTGAAAATCGCGCGGCCCGAGGCCCTGATTCAGACGGATGTTTCACCGCTCCGGTGAGATCACTACGCTTGATCCGTGTTCGGATCACACCTCTCCATCGCCGGGTCCATGAACAACGCCCTGACCGAGGCGGTTCGCCTTGGACTGGACACCGTTCAGGTCTTCACCAAGAACCAGCAGCAGTGGGTTGCCAAGCCTCTTGAGAAGGAGGCCATCTCGCAGTGGCGCGGCGAGGTCACAAAGCTCGGCTGGCAAGACCGGACCGTGTCGCACGCGTCGTACCTGATCAACCTTGCATCCTGCAACGACGAGCTGTGGGAGAAGTCGGTCAACCTGATGCGCGAGGAGATTGAGCGCTGCGAGGTGCTCGGAATCCCGTTCCTGGTGCATCACCCAGGGTCGTCGGTCGGCTGGACGCGCGAGAAGGGCATCGCTCGCATCGCGCTTGCGTACAAGCGGATTTTCAGTGAGACCAAGGGGTACAAGACGGTTTCGTGCCTCGAAGGAACAGTCGGTGCAGGGTCGACACTGGGCGGGCCATATGAGGATCTTGCGGAGCTGCGCGCACAGATCGTGGAGCTCTCGGGCGAATCGAAGCGTGTTGGATTCTGCCTTGATACCTGCCACCTTCACGCAGCGGGGCACGACATGTCGACACGCGAGACTGCAGAAGCTGCACTCGAACGTTTCGACTCGATGTGCGGGATCTCAAATCTCAAGGTGCTCCATCTCAACGATTCCAAGGGCAAGCTCGCGAGCAAGCTTGATCGCCACGAGCACATCGGTGAAGGCTGGGTCGGCGGCGGCGCGACGATGCACACCGGCAAGGGCACGTTCTCAAACGACGTCCTTGCATCGAGCGGTTTTGCGGCGGTCGTGAATCACCCTGCACTTGCCGCGATTCCCAAGATCATGGAAACGCCCAAGGAAAAGGATGCAGAGGGCATCGACATGGACGTGGTCAACGTCGCACGGCTTCGCGGGTTGATCGGGGTGCGCGTCGCACCGCGTGCAAGCACTGCATCTGCGGCCAGCGGCCCTGCAACGCTCTTTCAGGATGTGGCCCCCGCCAAGGTGCCCGCAAAGAGCAAAGCATCGACCAAGGTTGAAAAGAGCGCGAAGAAGCCCGCTGCAGCACCCACGACCAAGAGCCAGACCCCTGCATCCAAGCCTGCGAAGCCCGAGACAAAACCCGCAACCAAGCCAACCGCCAAATCGGTAACCAAACCGACCAAGGCGGGCACTGCTCCGCGCAAGAAGGGCTGAACCTTTCTGAAGGCGTGCGCGTATGAAGGCACCTGATTGGCCGGTATTACGGGCTTCGGGGCTGTTTTTCAGGTATGAAGGTAAGCGTGTGGCGATCTTTCCGCACGACCTCCGCAGGACTTCACAAGGATCCGGGTACACTCGGTCGATACTGATTTGTTCGGGACCTTCGGGCAATGGTGCCCGGGGGCATGTCTGACAGTTTCGGAGCGATGATGACGGACGCACACGAAAGCCACAGCAGGTCCGGTTCCTTCCGCACGGTGTTCGCCGCTGCAGCGGTCTTTGCGATCGCTGCAGGTGGCTGCACGTGGATGCAGGAAGGCTCGACCAAGTCCACCGACGCGACGCAGGCACCTGCTCCCGCGCCGGTGAGCCCGACCAACACAGCTGCAGCTGCAGACAGCGTCTCTCGCGCGAAGATGGCGCAGCTCAAGGGTGACCTTGATTCGGCCCGTGCGGAGTTTGAGCGAGCCATCGCGGAGAACCCGACGCTGACGATCGCCTACCTCGGCGCGGGCGACATCGACCGCCAGCGCGGCGATTTCCGTGCCGCGGAGCGCAACTACGCCAAGGCTGCGGAAGTCGAGCCCGGCAACTTTGATGCGCAGTACGGCCATGGGCTGATGCTCCAGACGCTCAGCAGGCTCAACGAAGCGGTCCGTGCATACCTCCGTGCACTGACGATCCGCCCCGACGACCTGAGCGCCAACCTCAACCTCGGCACGACGTATCTCCAGCTTGGCGAACCTGCACAGGGCCTGGGCTATGCACAGAAGGCCGCGAGAATCGACCCCAAGAACGCAGCCGCGCGAACCAACCTCGGCGCGATCTACGCCTCGCTCGGCCGCCATGCAGAAGCAGTGGTTGAATACCAGCAGGCCTCTGAACTCACCGAGCTCACGCCCCCGCTCCTCTTGAACCTTGCAGACAGCCTCGGCAAGATCAATCGCCTTGAAGAAATGGTGAACACGCTCCGGCAGGCGATCGAGCTTGAACCCAGCGCGACTGCCTACGAGCGCCTCGGTTCAGGCCAGTTCCGCCTCCGGTACTACGACGATTCACTGATCTCCTTCCGCAAGGCAGCGGAACTTGATCCAGGTTTTTACCCTGCACTCAACGGCATCGCGGTCTGCAGGCTCAACCAGTTTGTCTGGAGCAACCGGACCGACCAGGCCGCCCGCGAGGAAGCCCTCCAGCTCATGCGCAAGAGCCTCCAGATCGAACGCAGGCAGCCGAAGATCGTGGATCTGCTGAGCAGGTATCAGTGAGCAGTTAGCCGCACAAGCAGAGAGCTTTACCCAGGCGTGTCGTGCTAACCGCTAACCGCCAACGGCTAGCCGCTATCCTTCCTCCATGCCTAACCCGTCCCTGCTTGAGATGTTCCCGGCGCCGACCGACTCGCCGTTTGTCATCGAGCACATCGCCGATGAATTCACGTCCACCTGCCCCAAGACCGGGCACCCGGATTTCGGGACGATCACGATCCGCTTCGAGCCGCGCCCTGCAAAGGATGGCGGAGAGTGCGTCGAGCTCAAGAGCTACAAGCTGTACCTCCAGTCGTTCCGCAACGAAGGCATCTTCTACGAAGCAGTGACCAACCGCATCCGCGATGACCTCGCAGCAGCGATGAAGCCGACTTGGCTCATCGTGCGGACCGACTGGAAAGGTCGCGGCGGGATTCGCTCGGTGATCCGCGCATCGTCGGGGAACGTTCCCGCGGAGTACAAGCAGTAAACACTGGGATGCAATGAGCGTGAGTGCCATGGTCCGCTGCTTTGAACGGGCCATGTACAAGCAGATTGGCTACCAAGAACGGCTCGTTCCAACTCAGTACAGCGCCACCGTCGGCACGACCCGTGCGCCAGTCGAATCCGCGATGGCGTAGCTGCCTTCATAGATCGATGCAGCGCCGTACGCACCATCTTTGCGCACTGCATAGAAACTGCACCCAAAGTTGGGGTTGCCGTCGGGTTTTTTGAGCCGCCTTTCCTTGGCGCGATCGACCATCCGCTTGGCGGCGATCTCCGCTGCTTCCTGCGGGGTTTTGCCCTGCTCCATCAGCATCACCATCGTGTACGCAGAGAGATTCACGATCGCGCTCTCGCCCCTGCCTGTGCACCCCGCCGCACCGACCTCGTTGTCGCAGTAGTTGCCCGCGCCGATGATCGGCGAATCGCCCACGCGGCCGGGGATCTTCCACGAAAGCCCGCTCGTGGTCGTGCAGCTCGCCACATCGCCCTTGGTCGTCACTGCAGAGCAGTGGATCGTGCCCGTCAAATGCTGCACATCCGCGTGATCAACCAGCGAGAGCTTCTCGACTGCTTCGCTCACCCATACCTTGCCAACAGGATCATCGCGCTCTTCATCGTTAAGCCAGAAGTCGTCCTTGCCGACGTTGGCCTTCCACTTAATCCACGCCTGGCGCGATTCTTCCGTCAGGAGGTTCTCTTCGGGGAACCCCATCTGCCGTGCAAACTTCAATGCACCCTCGCCGACGAGCAGGCAGTGGTTCGTGCGCCGCAAGACAAGCAGTGCGACCTGTGCAGGGTTCTTGATGTTCCGAAGCGACGCGACCGCGCCCGACTTGTGCGTCGGCCCATGCATTACCGATGCATCAAGCTCGACCACGCCCTCTTCGTTGGGCAGGCCGCCGTAGCCGACGCTCTGGTCCTTGGGATCATCCTCGACAATCTTGACGCCCTGGACGATGCAGTCTGCGGGGTCGTACCCGAGCTTGAGAAGCTCCATCGCGCGCGTGACTGCTGCAAGGCCGTTGCCCGAGGCGATCACGCACTGCCCGCGATGCGAATCGCCAGGACCCCCTGCACCCTTGGCAGGTTGCGCCTGCCCCGCTGCCCTGGTCGCCATCCCCGCGACGCCCGCGGCACCGACCACCCCTGCAGCGCCAACCGAACCCAGAAAGTCACGTCGTGTCGTCATGGACCCAGTATCCCGTGACTTTGCCCTGTGCACAACTCGCAGGTTTGTCGCCGCAATCCCCGCCATTCGATGACGGGGTCTGCCGCGTCCCAACATTTGCCGCATTTGCCCTCTTTGCCCCATTTGCCTTCGTTTTTCCCCCCTGACACTTGCTGCCAAGGGCCTTGCCAACCTTCTACCCTCCAGCCCCATGTCCTCTTCCCGCGAAACGCCCGCGATGCAGCAGTACTACCGCTTCAAGCGGCAGCACCCCGGCTGCGTGTTGCTCTTTCGCATGGGCGACTTCTACGAGACGTTCGACGAGGACGCGGTTTCGATCTCCCGTGCACTTGGCCTGACGCTCACCAAGCGGTCCGAAGGCCTGCCGATGGCCGGCGTCCCCTACCACCAGCTTGAAAACTATCTGCGCAGGCTCGTGCAGCAGGGCTTCCGTGTCGCGGTGGCGGACCAGCTCCAGGATCCAAAGGAAGCCAAGGGCATCATCGATCGCGGCGTGACGCGCGTGGTGACGCCCGGCACGCTCGTGGATGATGCCCTGCTCGATGGCGATGCAGCCAACACGCTCGCTGCAGTTGCGTTTCTTGAATCGGGCGACAACTCGCACGCAGGGATCGCGTTTGTAGAAGCATCGACGGGCGACTTTGTCGTCACCGATTGCCCTGCAGATCAGATCGCAGACGAACTTGCACGTCGCTCGGTCGGCGAGATCATTTATGCAGCACTTGCAGATGGCAGGATCCCGCCGCGTGTTGACCGGATTATCCGCCAGCTTGGCCTCTCTGCAACCGCTCGCCCTGCATGGCAGTTCCGCAGCGATGAATCACTCATTCAGCTCACTTCGCACTTTGGCGTCTCGACGCTTGCGGGCTACGGACTTTCAGAAACCGATCCCGCGATCCCTGCTGCAGGTGCTGCGCTTTTTTACCTGAAGGAAACGCAGGCAGGTGAGGTCGACGAAGGCAAGAACAACGCAAACGCAGGCCGCGATGTCGCGGGGTTCATCGGCCCTGCAGGCCAGGGCCGCTCACCCGCAGAAGCAGCTGCAAAGACTGCTGCAGCTGCTGCAGGCGGCACATCGCGAGGACGCGCAGAGGAACACCGCCTCAAGGCACGCCGTCTTGCACTTGCACACCTGCGTCCGCCGCGTCGTGAGGACACTTCCGGTCGCTGCGTGATTGATGCAGTGAGCCTCCGGTCGCTGGAAGTCGAGCGGACGATTCGCGGCGGCGGGCCCAAGCCTGCATCCAGCAACGCTGCAGGTGATGGCACGCTGGTTGGGCTCTTCCTCGGCGCTGGTTCCCAGTGCTGCAGAACGCCGATGGGCAGGCGACTCCTTCGCGAGTGGCTCTGCCAGCCGCTGGGCAGGCTTGAAGCGATCCTCGCGCGGCAGAGCGCGGTGGCGGTCTTTGTCGAAGATCGCATCTTGTCAGAGAACCTCCGTGCATCGCTCGATAACGTGCAGGACGTTGCCCGCATTACCGGCAGGATCGCGCTGGGACGTGCAACACCGCGCGATATTTGTGCGCTTGGCAAATCGCTCGCCTCGATCGACCTGTTGATCGACCTGACGACTTCAACGCCTGCATTGACAGTGCAGCACGCCGCGATCACTTCCGCACGATCTGCCCTTGAACCCCTTGCGATGGCGATTGTTGAATCGTGCAAGGATGACCCGCCCGCGCACATGCGTGAAGGTGGCCTCTTCAAGGACGGCTTTGACGCGGAGCTTGATGAAGCACGCAGGCTCCAGACCGATGCAGGTTCATGGCTTGCCGAGTACCAGCAAAAGCTTGTCGAGAAGTTTGATCTCCCGGGCTTGAAGGTCGGGTACAACAAGATCTTCGGATACTTTATCGAGCTCCCTGCTGCACAGGCTCGCCGCGCACCCGATGAACTCACGCGCAAACAGACACTCAAGAACGCGGAGCGCTACACCACGCCAGAACTGCGTGACTTTGAGAACAAGGTCCTCACTGCAGAGACCCGTGCAGTCGAGCGCGAAAAGGCGCTCTTTGATGAGCTCTGCACGCGTGCACTGGGCGTCATTCGCGAGCTTTCGACCTTCGGGCAGGCAGTGGCGGAGCTTGATGCACTCCAGGGCCTCGCAGAACGCGCGGTGCGCCGGGGTTGGACGCGGCCTGAGATTCTCCCCGAGCCCGTTCTTCGCATCCACGGCGGGCGTCACCCGGTGCTTGAAGAACTCCTCGGCACCACGTTTGTTCCAAACGATGTCGAGCTTGGATCATCGCAGACTGAAGCAGGTGCCTCCCCCGCTGCTCTTGCGTTGATCACGGGCCCCAACATGGCAGGTAAGAGCACGTTCATCCGCCAGGTCGCGCTCATCACGCTTCTCGCGCACGTGGGTTCCTATGTCCCTGCAGACCGCGCAACGATCGGGCTTGTCGATCGCATTTTCACCCGCATCGGCGCGGACGATGCACTCCACAGCGGGCAATCGACCTTCATGGTCGAGATGACCGAGACGGCCAACATCCTGAATCACGTGACCGGTAAGTCGCTGGTGATTCTCGATGAGATCGGGCGCGGCACGAGCACGCTCGATGGTCTTTCGCTGGCATGGTCGATCGCGGAGTTCCTTGCAGGTGAGGCGGATGAAGCAGCGGAGGCAACCTCCGGCGGGCCACGGGCGCTTTTCGCCACGCACTACCACGAGCTCACGCAGCTTGAAGAACGGTTCGCAGGCAGGGTGAAGAACCTCCACGTCGCGGTGCGCGAGTGGCCGAGCGCGACGGACCCCGGCCACAGCGAGATCATTTTTCTTCACCGCATTTTGCCGGGTAGGACCGATCAGTCGTACGGCATCCACGTCGCGCGGCTCGCAGGATTGCCGCGCCCGGTGATCGACCGTGCGCGGGAAGTGTTGTCGTCGCTTGCAGTGCATCAGAACGCTGCAGTGAGCGGTGCACCGCAGACCTCTGCGACACCCGGCCCCGAAGCAGCTGCATCCATCCCTGCTCCACGCGGCAGGCGCGCCAGGCAGCCCGACCAGTTCTCGCTCTTTACCGAGTACCTCAGCCACCCCGCCATCGACCAGCTCCGCGAGATCAAGATCGAAGCACTCTCGCCGATGCAGGCCTTCGATGAGCTTCGCCGGATCAAGGGTCTGACCGAGCGGTAAATACGGACACAGAGGGCACAAAGAACACAGAGTTTCACAGAGGAAGGGACAAGAGGGCTCATACCAGGTCAAGACATGCTACTTGCAGTTGTCTTGACCCATGTCTTCCTCTCCGTACCCCTCTGCGTCTTTGCGTTCTCTTCAAAACAAACAGGAGCCCCAATCGAAGGCTCCTGAGTGATTCTCTGTGTTCCTTTGTGTCCTCTGCGTTCTCTTACGCCATCCTGATCCAGCGGATCAGCGTCTTCAAGTCCGGCGGCTTGCCGTACATCAGCGCACCGACGCGGAAGACCTTGGCTGCTGCCCATGCAGCGAAGATGACCGAGAGCACGCCCACCGCGATCGCCACCGGGATCTGCCACGTCGGCACCGGCTCGCTGCCGCAGATACGGATGACCATGATGAACGGGTTCATGCCCGGAACAAAGCTCAGCGCGACCGCCAGCGGCGAGTTGGGTGCACGCTGGATCACAAACCAGATCATCCAGGGCGTCATGATCAGGAGCATGATCGGGCCCATCAGTGTCTGGGCTTCCCGCATGTCGTTCACTGCACTGCCGATCGCTGCAAAGAGCGACGCGATCAGGAAGTACTCGATCAGGAAGAAGATGAAGACGTAGATGATCTGCTCGGTCGTGATCAGGTCCATCCGCTGGAGGAAGAAGACCAGCCCGCCGATCGCCGCACCCGAGTAGATCCCCAGGATCAGGAGGCCCACGCCCATCTGGCCCAGGATCTTGCCGCCCATCAGCTGCATTGGGCTCACTGCAGAGAGCAGAACTTCCATCACGCGGTTGCTCTTCTCCTCGACCGTCGTCGTGAGAAGGCTGCTTCCGCTGGTCATGACCGAGACCATCATCAGGATCATGAACCCCATCGGGATGAGCATCGTCAGCTCGCCGATCGAGCTCTTCTCGCCTTCTTTGGTCAGCGTCTTGGCCTCAGACTTCGGACGCGCGACAAGATCGCGCACGTCCTGCGGCTTCAGCCCCGAGGACGTTATCCGCGGATCAGACGAAAGGCGTGCATCAACCACTGCATCCTGCACGCGACGCTCAATGCGAGACTGGATCTCACCATCAAGCCGCTGTGCAAAGAAGCCTTCGATTGATCCGAACTGGCCATCCTCCTGACGCGTTACCGCTGCTTCTGGGATCACAAGGAGGGCAAGCCGGGGAACAGGACCATCGCTGACAGCCTCTTCGGGCTTGCGAACCTTGATCTTCGCGACCTTGACCGGTTCCTTTTCCTTCTCTGCATCTGAATCAGGGGGGAGAACCTCGAGCGTGAGCTTCGGACCCTGTGCAGCTGCCTGCTCAATCGCCTGCTGAACGCCCTTCTCCATGCCAGGCATACCCGTCGCGACCTTCCCCACGGGGGATTTTTCAATCTGTGCAGCGACCTGCTTGGCCGTGTCCTGGGCCTCCTTGGTCATGGACTCATCGGTGAACCGCTCGCGAACGCGCTCGCTCACGATGCCCGAGCGATCGATGATCGCGACCGTGCCCTCGATCTGCGGACCCTTCTGGTTCTTGAGCCACGCGATAGCCCCGCCCACGATCAGGATCATCACGGGCGTCATCACGATGCCCAGCAAAAACCCCTTGGTGAAGACGGTCGTCGCGAACTCGCGCCACGCCACCATCAGGACTTTGTTCATGCCGTGTTCCTCGCCCCGGTAAATAGACCAGTTCAGACCCCGCGAACCCACACCCCAGTTCCCACACGATCGACTGGCAACACAGACGTCTGCTTACGCAGAAGTTTCCTGCATCGATGCAGTCGAACCCTCGCCGTGCAGATCCGCAAGCTCCGCCTTGATCGCTGCAGCAGATCCGCCGACGAGCTCAATGAAGATGTCCTCAAGGTTCGGACGCTTGAGCTCAATCCGCCGGATCGGAAGACGGCCCGCAAGTGCGGACATCACCGGCGAAGTCTCTGCATGCGGGTGCATCCTGACTTCGATCCCGCGCGGTGATGGGATCGCCTCTCGCACACCCGGCTGCGACTGTGCAAACTGCACCATGCCATCATCGACTGCATCGAGCGTCTCGACGAAAATACACCGTGGGTCATACTTGGCCCAGATCTCGTCGAGCGGACCGTCAAGCACCTTCTCGCCGCGATTGATCATGAACACGCGCTCGCAGAGCTGCTCTGCCTCGAACATCGCGTGCGTAGAGAAGATCAGCGTCTTGCCCGAGGCATGCTGCTCGTTGATCAGGTCACGCAGGAGCCTCCGGTTCACGGGGTCAAGCCCGCTGAACGGCTCGTCAAGAATCACAAGCTCCGGCTCGTGCAGCACCGCGGAGATGAACTGGACCTTCTGCTGCATGCCCTTGGAAAGCTCCTCGCACTTCTTGCGGAAGCAATCACCAAGCCCGACCTTGGCAAGCCAGTCCTTAACCTTCTTCTCAAGCCCTGCAGAGTGCATCCCCTTGAGCCTGCCCATGTAGACCAGGAACTGGCCGACCTTCATCTTGCGGTACAGCCCGCGCTCTTCGGGTAGATATCCGATCTGGTCCTTGCTCTCGACCGCGGACGACTTACCCAGGACATTCAGCTCGCCCCGATCCGGAAAAATGATCGACATGATCATGCGGATCGTCGTCGTCTTCCCCGCGCCGTTGGGGCCGATGAACCCGCACAGGCTCCCGCGCGGGATCACAAGGTCCAGCTTGTTCACAGCAACCTTCGAACCGAAGGTCTTGTGCACGCCACGAAGCTCGATCGCGTTTTCCAAGTCGATCTCCGTTCCAAAGGGCCCTGCGGAAAGCCGCCCGGCCATGCCCACGCATCGTCGCCAGATGGTAGCGACACCGCACGCTTCCCCCACAAGCTCCACCCCTCACAACTTCTGAAATTCAGCCCCTGAGTTTCAATGAGTGCCAGATCGCGTGCGCCGAGCTTTGAACGAATCACGTGTGGTTCAGACGCAATCACGCAGTGCAAACTTGACCGCCAAAGAGTTCACCAACGCAATCACCTACCCAGACACCTTTGCAGCAAACGCAGAGTTAAGCAAAGACTGCCTGCACGCGTTGAAGCACAAGAACACACACTCCTCTACGAAGTCATGAAGCTCCGCGACCGCATTGCCCAGGTCCGCGGCGAGATCGAGGCTCTCCAAGCCCGTCAGCAGTCGTTCAGCAGGCTCGTCTCGCTCGCAACCATCCACGTCACGATCCAACAGCTTCCGAAGCAGGACTCACCCCCACCTGCCGCCAAGACCTCCCTCCTCAACGACACGCTCACCGGCCTATCTGACGCCGCCGAGAACGGCCTTCGAACGCTCTCTCGCAGCGTTGCAGGGCTTGTCCAGATCGCGATCGGCGGGCTTCTCCTCTGGGTCCCGATCGCGACATTCATCGTGGTATGGATCTCTATGATCCGCAAGCACTTACGCAACGTGTGGCGGGAACCCGCACCGTCGCTCCGGCCCTAAACCACTTACCTCCTCTTAAGTCCTATAACCAAGCAACCCTGACGCCCAGGCCGTGTTTATCACCGGGCTGCAACCGCTCCCCTCCCCACCTGCGTATCTGTTTTTAATCGCGCCCCGCCGTGCGGCGGTGGCAGTTTCTGCATGCGGGAACATTCGTTCCCGTACTCAAGGGAGAGTTGAGATGAACAAGTCCGTTCTGCTCGTGGGCCTGGCTGTCGCCTCGTCGATGGCCATGGCAGGTACGTACAACGATCACGCCTCGTATCTCGCCGATACGACCGGCAACACCGTGATCAACTTCGACACCGACACCAACGGCGCCCCGATCAGCGCGGGCACGTTCCTGGGCAGCATCTACGCCTCGCAGGGCGTTGTCTTCGGTGCAGGCGGCTACGCCAACTTAGCAGTCCAGCCCGTCTCGTCACCCAACATGTGGTGCGACGACACCGAGGCAAACGGCGGCAAGCTCTTCACCGCATTCGTGACCTCGTCGAACGTCAACGCAGTGGGCGTGTTCAACGTCCTCTTCTCGGGCGGCGGCGTCACGACCCTGACCGCCTTTGACTCGAACAACAGCGTCCTTGGCTCGGTGAACGACGACGGCAACGCCAACACGCTCGACTTCTTCGGTCTCACGACCAATTCGCCCATCGCACGCATCGAAATCCAGTTCGTGGGCCAGGCAGGTTGGGGCCTCGATGATCTCCACCTCGGCCAGGCAGTTCCCACCCCCGGCGCTGCAGGCCTCGCGCTCGCGGGTCTCCTCGCCGCTGCCCGCCGCCGCCGCTGAGTGACCTTTTCGGCATCCGCCGATGACCGTAAATCAACAAAGAACCCCGGCGTGCATCGCCGGGGTTCTTTTATTTTCTGAGTTGTCTCACTGGCCGATGTGCAACGCCTCAACCGCGCGGCATGTCCGCCCGCTCCGACCTGGTGTACACGATCCCGCGGCTCTTCAGTTCGCTGAGCATGCGCTCCACGACCTTGGTGTTCGGGCCGATCAGTTCGGGCGTGATCACGCCCGGTTTGCGGAATGTGCCGTCGGCGATCATCCGCGCCATGATCGTGCAGGGCATTGCAGTCGTGCGCGACATGCTCGTTGCCTGCGTCGTCTTGTCGTAGTAATCGAGGATGTCCCAGTGCACGCGGACCGGCTGGCCGCCGCGCGTGCCACGGTTGATGATCCGCATCACCGTCAGATCCTCTTCGCCAGGCTGGTACGTCCACATCGGGAACATTAGTGCAGAGACGACCTCGAGCGGAACAACCTTCTGCCCGTTCACCTCGATCGGCTGCTTGCTGAAAAGACCCATCGCCTTGAGAACCCGCATGAGCTCATAGTGCCCGGGGTATCGCAGCGTCTTCTCTTTCATGAACGGCGACTTCATCGTGAACGCAAGACTCCGCAGGCCGTCGGTGTTCACTGCTTCGAGTGTTCCAAGCCCTGCAAAGTCCATCAGTTCAGGCTCGGTGAGTGCAGGCCGCACCACGACCTCTCCATGCTCCACCAGCCGCGTCGGACGCGTGTATTCCTCGAGCACGTCCGACGGCGCGAACCCTGCCTTGTACTGGAACGGCCACGAACGCTCGCGCGGAAGGCCGCCGACATAGATCTCGATGTCCGTGCATGTCTCCATCCGCGAGGCTTCGTACCCCGCAAGAAGGTTCGACATGCCGGGCGCAACACCCATGTCGACCACCGCAGTCACGCCCCGCTTCTGGGCACGCTCCGACAGCGCCAGCGCATCCTCGGCCATGAACGAGATGTCGCAGTAGTTCTTCCCTGCGTCGATCACTGCTTCGAGCGCGCCAAGCCCGATCCTGCTCGAAAGCGCGCCAAGCACGATGTCGAACGGTGCCACAAGCCTCGCGATCATCGCAGGGTCAGAGAGGTCCGCCATCTGCACGCGGATCGAACCACCTGCACGCTGCGCGCGTTCCTGCGCTGCACGAAGGTTCTGCTCGCGCAGATCCGCGATCGTGACCTCAAAGTCCTTGCACAGGTCGGCCGCCATCACCGACCCGACCATCCCCGCGCCAAGCACGATCGCCTTCATGCCAGATCTCCCACTCTCAAGCAAACTCTGCGTTGCCACCCTCGCTTCATTGCCTGGGTGCCTTGATGCCTCGATGCCTTCCCCCAGTGCCAAGTGCCGAGTCCCCAGTGCCCAGTCCCCCTCCCCTTACCTCTTCTTCCCCTTCTCCAGCTGATCCTTCCTCGCCTTGGCTTCTGCAACCTTGCGCTGCTGCTCTGCTGCGTCCATCAGCCGCTGCATGAAGCCCTTCTTCTGCTCACCTTCCACGCGCGGCTTGCCACGCAGCTTGTCCTCATCAAGCAGGCCGTGCTTGTTGATGTGCCTGCGGATCCACGAGTTCTCGACGATCGCAAGCGCCGAGTTGGTCGCAAAGTAGAGCGAAAGACCTGCAGGGGAGTTGTACATAAGCAGCGGGAAGAGCACGACCGACATGATCTTCACCATCCGCTGCTGTGCTTCCTGCTCGGGCGTGGGCTGCGTCGTCATCGGCGGCGAGAGGTACTTCTGGTGGAAGAAGAACACGACGCCAAGAAGCAGCGGCAGGATGTTGAACGACGAGATCGGCCCCATCATCGCCGAAAGAAGCGGCACGTGGAACGAACGCCCGAAGTGAATGAACGCGTCGGGGTGCGACATGTCCGCAAGGAAACCCCACTGGTTCCCCGTCACCTTCTGGATCAAGCCGTAAAAGGCAGCCTCGTTGCGAAGTTCGACCGCGTAAAAGAGCAGTGCGTAGAGCGAGAGCCACACCGGCGTCACCGCCAGCATCGGCAAGCACCCAAGCATGCCAAGCGGGCTCACGCCCTGCTCGCGCCACAATGCAGCCATCTCCTGCTGCATCCGCTTGGGATCATCCTTGTACCGCTCCTGGATCTTCTTCTGGAGCGGCTGCATCATCCCCATCTGCTTACCGAAACGCTGCATCCTGATCTGCGACCAGCGCGTGAGCGGGTGGAGACACGTCCGCACGAACACCACCAGGAAGATGATCGCCATCGACCAGTCACGGAAGATGTGGTCGTGGAGGAAGTGCATCACGCCACGCAGGATCAGCGTGATCGTGTCGAACGTGCAGAACGCGCACGGCCCGCCCATGTTGTTCACGACCATGCCGCCAAGGCCCGCTGCTTCCGCTGCAGGTTCATCCTTGATCGCAGGTCGCGAGAGCGGACCCATCCACAGGCCCACCGAGACATCCGCCTTGCCGCCCGCAGCGATCGACATCGGCTTTGAATCAAGCCGGTATGCGAGGTACGGATCGCCCAGCGTCCCATCATCCTTCAGGTAGTTCACCGCGATGCGCTTCACATCCGAAACCCACGAGATGATCCGTGGAGCCGCAGCGCCATCTTCGGCAACCGGTGCATGGAGTGCTGCACCGAAGTAGCGGTTCACCATCGCGATCCACGAGATCTCAAGCCGCTTGTCGACCGCGCCTTGGTTGGGCCACACCGCAAGCTCTGTCGCATATCCGGCAGGACCTGCAGCGCCCATGAGCGTCGTGCGAAGCTGCGCGACGTAGTCGTGCGCCATCACCACCGACCGTGCAGGGTCTGCCTCGGGTGCCGCCACATAACCAAACGGCATCCTTCGGCGATCCCCGCCGTACCCATCAACATCGTGCGGTAGATCGACCGGCCCGAGCTGCAGCCAGCGAACGTTCATCGCGGTCGTCGTCAGGTTGTGGACCGTCTGATCGATGCGGATGTCGTAACCCTTCCCCAGGTTGTACCGACGCTCGATGCGAAGAACCCGTGCACCAGAAGCATCTTCAATGAACGCCTCAAACACGCCCGCGCGACCCGCCGCGACCTGACGCCACGTCGGACCTTCCGCACTGCTCGCAACCACCACGAACTGCCCGTTCACTTCAAGCGCAAGCGCCGCCATCGGCGTCAAGGTCGCAGGGGCGACGACACCGCTCGGATCGCGTGCATTGGCGATCTGCCACTCTGCCTGGACCTGGTACGGCGCGGTGCGGCGCCAATCGGTGTGGTGCTCAGAGAACTTGAAGTCCTTGACGCCCGCGCCGATCGACGAGAACTCAAGCAGGCCCTTGGCGACCGCCGGATCAAGCGATCCCAGGCTTGCAAAGTTGCTCGCCAGCGGATCGCCGGAGAACGTCGCTGCGCGATACATGGCTGCAGGTGTCTGATTTACCGCAGGTGCAGGCTGATCGACCCCGCTCATCGACGGCGCCGAAGGCGTCTCGCCAACCGGCACAGGCGTGCTCGCAGGCTGCTCGGGCTGCGCAGTCGGCGCGGGGGCCTGACCAAGCGGCGTCGCTTCCTTGTTCGCGGAGGCGGTCTCGGCCGCAGGGGCCGATCCCGGAGCCTGCTGCTTGGACGTATTGCGGCCGACCGACCAGGCGATCACCAATCCCACGATCAGCAGTACGAGCGGGACTGCAATACGCAGGGCACGATTCGATGAGGCTGTCTGTTCGGGCATGGAGGCTCTTGCTGCGTGAGATTCAACGCATCCGACCGTGCGGGCGCACATTCGGCGTTGGAAGGGGACAAGTCTAGAACACAACGGCCCTCAAAACGCTCGCCAAGGTCCACCAAACCCCAATGTGAAACCCTCCCCGGCGGCGGCCAAAGGAAAACGCGGCCTCTTGCGGCCGCACGAGATTTCCACGAGTTGTTCGGGCTTGGGGAGCGGTGTTTCCAACCCCAGGACCAGCCGCCAGGACGCGGGGCCGTGCTTACTGGCCTTCGTACAGCCGGTTCGCGAGGCGATCGTTCAGCTCGGGGATCGCGCGGATCTTCCGTGCAGTCACGTCGATGTTGTACGGAACTCGCACAAACTCCGCACGCTCGGGATGGATGATCACGTAGCAGGCGTGCGGGATGCCATCGCGCGGCTGGCCCACCGACCCGACGTTGATCACGGCCTTCTCATCCTCGCGGAACGTGTAGCTCCGCGATTCACCCAGTTCATCAGGGGGATAAAAGTCAGGCTCGTCGGTAAAAATGCCCGGGACGTGCGTGTGGCCGACGATCGCAACCTTCTCCACGCGCTCAAACACAGACTTGATCTTGTCCGGATACATCCGTGGGTCGGTCGCAAAGATGTATTCGTTGATCGGCCGACGCGGCGAACCGTGGACGGCCAAGATCGGGAAACTCCCTGCAGGCGGTGTTTCCATCACTCGCACGCGGAGCTTGCCCAGGAACTGGTACCGCTCGGTCCTGAGCTTCTCATCAGGCTCAGAATCAAACTGTGCACGCGTCCAGTATGCAGCGGACTCTGCATCCTGGTTGAAATTCGTCGGTTCATAGAGAACCGCAAAGTCGTGGTTGCCCATGAGCGACCACTGGCAGCGGGTCCGGACAAGATCAACGCACTCGAGCGGTTCGGGGCCATAGCCCACGATGTCGCCCAGGCAGATGATCCGATCAACGCCGCGCTTCTCGATGTCCGCGAGAACTGCACGGAGCGCTTCGGCGTTCCCATGTATGTCGCTGATGACGGCAGTTGGCAAGAGAGTTTCCAGCGAGAGCACAATCTCAGGAGAGTCGGCAGTACCCTGGCAACGGGCTGCTTCCGATCCTGAACCCACTCCCCATGCGATAAAGCGGAATCGATCGGGTCAGGATGCTACGACATCCGTCAATTCCCGGCAATACGGGGACGCTACCTCCCTAACAGTAACTCAACTAAAGATTCTCTGCTTGCCAACGCCTTCTCTTCTTTGCCCCATTTACTTCCTTTGCCCATTTTGCCCTTCCTCCCCTCCCTCTGCCGTTCCGGCAGCGTTCGGTCAGGTTGAACCCCCTGACTGCCGATAATCGGGGTGATGGGACGGGTCCGAGCCCTCCAAGCCCCCGTACAGCCGGGGTGCGGGCCTGCTTTTCCATCGGCACAAGGGTTGCAACCCGGTGTCTGTTCGCGGTTGTCGTCCATCTGGCCGGGCTCAGGCCCGTGCTTGGGTGGATGGATGGGTGTCGAAGGACAACCCAATGAAATCCTTGGCTTCACACTGGGTTGCCGAGGAGTGTTTGGACGAGAGAAACGGCGGGAGTCGCATCCCGCCCATAAAGGAAGCTTCCCATGCCGGCCGCCAGCGTCACATACCAGCGCACGCGTGAAATGACCATCGACGAGCTCCTCCTTGAGAACCGCGTCGTCTTCATGATCGGCGAGATCAACCAGGCCTCGGCCGCCCGCGTCATGATGCAGATGCTCTACCTCGAGAATCAGAAGCGCGGCGCCGACATCAACCTCTACATCAACTCACCCGGCGGCGCGGTGGATGACACCCTCGCTATTTACGACACCATGCGCTTCATGAGCAGCCCGGTCTCGACCTACTGCCTCGGCCGCGCCTATTCGGGTGCGGCAGTCCTCCTGACTGCAGGCCAGAAGGGCAAGCGGTACATCCTCCCCCACGCCAAGGTCATGATCCACCAGCCCTACGGCGGTGTGACTGGCCAAGCAGAGGACATCCGCATCCAGGCCGAGCAGATCATCAAGTCCAAGGCCGAGCTGACCCGCATCATCGCAGAGAACAGCGGCCAGCCCGTCGAGAACGTGCATCGCGACAGCGAGCGCGACAAGTACTTCACCGCCGAAGAGGCACTCAAGTACGGCCTGGTCGACGAAGTGCTGAAGGAACCCCAGAAGCACATCGTCGCGCCCGGAGTTCGCTAAAGGCGAAGGGCACTTGACATCAGGTACTTGGCATCAGGCACTGGGCACTGGTGACGAGGCATCGAGACCAACAACGCCCAGTGTCTGCAAACGACTTAGTCTTTCCCCGAGTGCCTAGTGCCCAGTGCCCAGTGCCCTGCCTAGTGCCCTCGCTCCGAAGGAGCGCCCCAATGTCCGGTTACCTCGTTCCCATCGTCATTGAGAAGTCCGCCAAGGGCGAACGTGCCTACGACATCTACTCGCGCCTGCTCAAGGACCGCATCATCTTCGTCGGCGGCCCGATCACCGACGAACTTGCCAACCTTGTCGTCGCACAGCTTCTCTTCCTCGCCAACGAGGATTCCAAGAACGACATCCACATGTACGTCAACAGCCCCGGCGGCAGTGTCACCGCAGGCCTTGGCATCATCGACACGATGAAGTTCGTCGCCCCCGATGTGTGCACGTACATCATCGGCCAGGCCGCCAGCATGGGCAGCCTCATCGCCGTCAGCGGCACCAAGGGCAAGCGGTTCACGCTCCACAACTCCCGCAACCTGATGCACCAGCCGCTCCTCTCGGGGGTCATGGAAGGCCAGGCAACGGACATCGAGATCGAAGCTCGCGAGATGCTCCGCCTCCGCGACCGCATCTACCAGGTCTACAGCGACGCCACCGGCCAGTCGACCGACCGCGTCGCACGCGACTGCGACCGCAACAAGTGGCTCGACGACCAGGAAATGAAGGATTACGGCCTGGTCGACGGCATCCTCACCCGCATGCCTGCCATCGCGAAGGCAGGCAACTCGGACGAGTAAGCCCAGCCCTAGCCCAGTTCAGTAGCTCACGCCCTTCTCAAACCCTCGCCATGCGGCGAGGGTTTTTTCTTTGCTTCCTCCGGTCTTTGCTTCCACGGCAATCCGAAATAGCATCGCCCATGTCGCGCGACCCATCAACCGAAAAACGCCTCGCTGCACAGGCAGGCGCAGAGCTCGTCCAGGACGGCATGGTCGTCGGGCTGGGCACGGGCTCCACTGCAGAGCTCCTGATCCCTGCCCTCCGAGCTCGCATGGATCGCGGCCTGCATTTCACTGCGTTTGCAACTTCACGTCGGACCTTCAAGCTCGCGACCGACGCAGGGTTCGACATCCGCGAGTTTGATGGCACGGTCGAGATCGACCTGACCATCGACGGTGCAGACGAGATCGACCCCCAGGGCAATCTCATCAAGGGCGGCGGTGGTGCACACCTCCACGAGAAGATCATCGCCGCTGCATCGCGCCACCTTTCGATCATCGCGGACTCTTCCAAGCTCGTGCCGGTACTGGGCAAGTTCCCGCTCCCGGTCGAGGTGATCCCCTTCGGCCACGCTCGCGTAGAAAAGGCTCTCGCTGCACTTGGCGTCACGCCCCGCCTGCGCCTGACGCAGGCAGGAACGCTGTTCGTCACCGATGAGAACAACTACATCCTCGATTGCCCGTTCGGATCGATCGCAAACCCTGCCAAGCTCGCAGGAGAGATCCGAGCGATCGTCGGCGTGGTCGAGCACGGCTTTTTCATCCAGATGGCACGCACGCTCCTCATCGGCGATGGTGACACCGTGAAGACCATCCAACCGTCGCACGCGTGATCGCGTCTACCATCGACGGCCATGGCACACAAAGTCCTTTGCGGCGCGGTTGGACTCTCGCTCCTCCTTGCAGGCTGCGGCTCAGCCACCATCGGTGGTACCAAGGGCTTCTCGGCCGCCAACGACGAGCTGCGAACCAAAGTCGCAGCGCTCGAAGCAGAGAACGCGCAGCACAAGGCGACCAAAACCGAGCTTGAAGGCAGGCTCGCACAAGAGCAGCGCGTGCGTGAAGGGCTCGTCTCGCAGGATGTCCTTGCGGCGATGCCTGCATGCAGCGGGATCACGATCGATTCGCTCTCGGGCCTCTTCCCTGCTTCCAGCGACGTCGCTCCCACCACCTGCAACATCTACATCGAGCCCTTCGATGGCCGCCAGCGGTTTGTGCAGATTGTCGGGACCATCCGCGCAGAAGTGCACGCACTTGACCCTGCTGCGGCGGCGAAGGGCGCAGGCAAGTCACCCGTCACGATCGGCACGCTCACCCTCACGCCCGCGCAGCTCCGCGAGGCCTATCGCTCCGGACTCACCGGCACGCACTACACGCTCGAAGTGCCGATCATGAATCCCGACGCATCGCTCCACAAGGCAGACCTTGTCATCCGCGTCCAGTTCGAAGACGCCCTGACCGGCAAGGTGCATGAAGCGACGCAGAACGTGAATGGCCGCTGACAGTGAACAGTGAACAGTGAACAGTGAACAGTGAACAGTGAACAGACAGGATTGTGCCTGCCCGGCTGTTGACTGATTACTGATCTCTGTTCACTTTATCTTTTCGACAGATTCTGCCTGCCGATCAGCACATCCAGCGTCTGGCAGACCAGGTCGATCTCGCGCGAGGTCATGTCGTTGTAGAAGGGCAGGGCGATCGTCCGGTGGCTCACACTCTCTGCGATCGGGAACATGCCCGGTTCAAAGCCCCACTGCTCGCGGTAGAAGGGCTGGAGGTGGATGCAGGGGAAGTAATCTCCGCAGCCGATCTCGTGTGCACGGAGGCCGTGAAGAATCCGCTCGCGCTCTTCGAGCGTGTACGACGCTTCGAGCCGCACGATGAACACAAACCAGCTCATGAGCGAGTCGGGTTCAATCGTCGGGAGGATCAGGTGGCGATGCCCTGCAAGCCGCGAGATGTACATCTCCGCGATGTGCTGGCGCTTCTCCATGATCTCACTGAACCGCCGCATCTGCCCCACGCCCAGTGCTGCGTTGATCTCGCTCAGGCGGTAGTTGTACCCCAGCCGCTCATGCTTGAGCCACGAGGCAAACGCAGGGACCGACGTGCCCGAACCCGTCGATGAGCTGCGCCAGTTGAGCGGGCGTCCCTGGTTGCGTAGCGATCTGCACATCTCTGCAAGACGCTCATCATCGGTGACGATCATGCCGCCTTCACCGGTCGTAATCTGCTTGTTGGGGTAGAACCCAAAGACGCCCACGCGCCCGAACGAGCCGCACGGACGTTCCTTGTGGCGTCCGCCGAGCGCCTCGCAGCAGTCTTCGATCAGCGCCACTTCCTGCCGCGCGGCGATCGCGCGGTACTGATCCATGTAGGCAGGGTTGCCAAAGGTCTCGACGGCCAGGATCGCCTTGGTCTTGGAGTTGATCGCACGCTCAAGCTTGGCGGGGTCCATGTTCAGCGTGCGCGGACAGATATCCACGAACACCGGCGTCGCACCCGTGAACAGGATCGCGTTGGAGCTTGCGATGAACGAGAAGGGCGTCGTGATAACCTGGTCGCCCGGCCCGATGTTCAGCGCCTTCATCGCCAGGTGCAGCCCGCTCGTCCCGGAGTTCACCGCGACGCCGAATCGGCACCCTGCACGCTCAGCGACCATCTGTTCGAACTGCTCGACCATCGGCCCGATCGAAAGACGCCCCGAACGGAGCGTCCTTATGACCAGTTCCTCCTCGACGGAGGTGATGTCGGGCCTGCTCAGCGGAATTTCGTGGTGCATGCTCATCCTTGATCGCCCACCTTCTGGCCCGCTCCCGTGCGGACCTTTCGCGTTGTTCGTCCTCTCCCCGATGCACGATCGTGAAGGAGATATCGGCACTTTGTGCACGATCCGCGAGTGACGCGCCGTGCACCAAGATCAGGAGGCTGACCGCCCCACTTCAATCCGGCTCCAAATGAACACCGCCGAGTGCATCGTAGTGCACCCGGCGGTATCCACAAAGAGAGAGAGTGGTGAGAAGCAGTTTGTACGGGCGTGCACGCGTTTCAAAGCCCTCGTGCACGCCCCAGGAGGCAAAGCTCAATGTCCCGATTGACGGTCAATCAGGCGATCAATCCGCGGAGCGGGCGACATCCCGCGCCAGGCGATCGACAAACTCCCGTGCAGTAAGGCCCGCAAACTCTGGACCAAGATCAACGCCGGCCCACTGGATCGACTCGCTCGACGCGTTCTGCTCGATGACCCCCGACAGCCGCTTCTGGGCGGTGATCACCGTCGAGTGGTTGGGCCTGCCCATCTGCCGTGCAATCTCGGGGAAGCTCAGCGTCGTCAGGCGACGAGCAAGGAGCGAGATGACCGAACGGGCAAGGACGACCTTGGGATGGCGGCCGACGCCCATCATCTCCTGCACCGTTACGCCCAGCGTTCTGCAGACCTCGCTCGAGATCCGGTCGACCTGGATCGGACGACGCGGACGCGAACCCTCGGGCCTGCTTTCAGAATCATCCAGCCCCAGCGCCTTGCGTACCAGGACCACGCCGATCGAACCAGAGATCGCCATCTCAGGAACAAGGCGGAAGTACGCCTCGACCTGCGTCAGCATGCCTTCCATCTCGCGAACCGAGCCTGGCAGCCCGCCCGGTGCACACCGCGCTGCACGGTCTGCCACAAGCTGGATCGCCGCCTCTTCCATCGGGAGGTGCCGCTTGGCCGCGAGATAGCGGACGAGCTTGAGGCGGGTTTCAGGGTCGGGCGTATCGAGCTTGACCACCACGCCCGCGAGGAACCGCGAGACGAGCTGCTCGCTGAGCTTCTTGATCTCGCGAGGATGATCGTCCGACGCGAGAACGATCCTCGCGCCACCCAGGTCGATCGCGTCGAAGGTGTGAAGCAGCTCGGTCTGCGTCTTTTCCTTGTTGGAAAGGAAGTGCGCATCGTCGAGGCACAGGAGATCGACACCGCGGTACGCCTTGCGGAACTCGTCGAGCCGGTTCATCCGGATCGCGGTCACGTAGTCGTTGGTAAATTCCTCTGCAGTGAGGTACTTCACCACTGCACGGGGGTTGATCTCGATGAACCGGGCAGCAAGACCTTGGAGGAGGTGCGTCTTGCCCAGCCCGCACGCACCGTGAATGAAGAGCGTGCTGATCTTTTCCTTGCTGCCGGATTCTGCAAGACGGAGTGCAGCGCCGTGGGCAAGGCGATTGGATGGACCGACGATGAACTCTTCAAGACGATGACGGAACCGCGGAGCCGACGTCTTGGTCCTGCGAATGTCGGTCGGTGCGGGCATCGCTGCAGGGGCGCTCGAAGAGGAGCGGCCCGAGGATTCCGCGCCACGACCCGCAGTCGACGGCGCGCTGGGCGGACGTTCGCCCGCGTCGCGGGCACGCTCATCCACGCGGAAGCGAAGTGCCACGGGCTGGTTCTGACCCGCCGTATCGCAGGCCTCTGCAGCACGGCGAAGTGCGGCACCAAACCTGCGATCAAGATAATCGGCGAGGAACTTGGACTGAACGGTCACGTTCAGCCGGCCCTCGTCGAGCGACAGCGTCGTTCCATCGGCAAAGAACTTGCGGATGCGCTCCTCGCCGACCTCTTCAGAGAGCCTGCGGCGAATCTGTTCAAGGGCGTCCACGCCGCCCGCATCACGTCCCGGACCGTCTGCAGTAGTAGAAGTTGTGCGCTTGGTTGCCGAGCCAGAGCCCTGCGAACCACCCATTCCGCTATTCGTGTGCCGCGTCTCCACGCTGCCCACCTCATTCCCCGGCAATTGCCGGCCACCTGACCGATGAGCGCGAGTGACCTCCCGCCGTGAATAGACCACGGGCGCGATTTTCAGCTCATCGATTTGACTTGTGATCGAACGTCGCGAATCCGTTCCCTGTTCCGACGGGCCTGCACCACCCAAACTCAACCAACCCTGATGATCAAACCCCGATCATCCAACCCCGGGACCACACACGAGCACCCAACCCATCAAACCCACCAATCACACCCCGGACTTACACATCCCGTGCGCCACACAGCACAGGTCGTCCCAGGACACCCAAAGGTGCCCATCGACTCCACATCCTTTTTGCAGGTTTCCGTCGAACGGCCGATCCATGACCGATGTGCAGCAAGGTAGATGGTCGTCGCCAAAGCGGCAATACCCGCGTGATTGCTCCGACCTCAATGCGCGCTCACGGCGCGTGTGCTCACAACGACTTGCGCTGACTCAAAAATACTTGTACACGACAGCGTGTGAACATTGCGCAAAGTCTGTGCAAAAGCATGTGCATCACGCGAGCGGACGCACGAGCGCTACACGTTGTGAGAAGGCGCGGAGCCCACACGATTCGTAGAGATGCACCGCTGGCACGTTGCGCTGATCGACCGCGCACGTCAATTCGCCGCCGCGCGAGCTCGACGCAGTCTTCATCGCCATCTCCATCAGCTGCCGCGCGATCCCCTTGCCGCGGATCGAGGGCGCAAGTCCCAGGTACACAAGCTCCACCGCGCCTTGCTCAGGGATCTTGGAAAGAAGCATCGTCCCGCGCGGCGCGTGATCCTCGAAGATCACCCACCACATCGTGGGGTCGTAGATCCCCGTGCTCCGATGTGAATCCAGGATGTCGTGCGACTCGCGAAGCCCGCACAACTCCGGGCAGTCGAGTGTTTGTTCGTAGGTTGATTCCAGTGCTTGTATCAGGATCGCATCGCGGGTCGGTTCAGGAAGCGCCCCGACGGACACCACACTGATCCCGGCTGGCCACGTCGGCGAAACGCCCGCGTACTTCTTCGCAGGGCCCGTCGATGTGCGCATGTAGGTGAGCGTCCCGACGTCGATGAACCCTGCATCCCTGCACGCCTGCGTCGACCAGCCCTCGCGCGGCTCGGGCAGGGCCTGCAGAACCATGATCCGACGCTTGCCGCTGGCATCCTTGAGCTCGCGAAGGTCAGTCGCCGCCGCGTCGAGGCAGGCCCTGCGTTCAAGCAGCCCTGTCGCTGCACCGCCCGGGTCTCCCCCTGCAGGGGGCTCTGCCATGAAGACCATCCCCGTGCGCCCCGAACCGGGCACGGCGAGGCAGACCTGCCGAACAGTGCCGCCCAGTCCAAAGACCGCCCAGGCGTTGTGGAAGTCGACCCCGTGCCTCGGACCTGCGACCAGAAGCCGCCGCGCGGCCATTTCCCGCTCGCTCTCGGGGACCGAAACCAGCCGCATGGCTGCGGCAAGCTCGGTCCGGGCGTCGACCCGGACTGCACGGGGCACGGCAGTGGCGCCTGCAGGGGGGCTTTCGGGGATGTTCAAGGGCTTGGCGGACACAGGCTTACCTGTCCAATGGACTCACCACCAGGGGGACTTTCGTGTACAATCGTCCAGACGGGCCATCGAACGGATCTCGCACGGAATGCCTTGGTGGGCGGTTCCGGTCAGGATCCGGGCGCTTTGACCCGCGTCCAAACATCTGTAGACTAGCGGGCTCGCGACTCGACAGAGATCCATATGGCCACTTTGTACTCATCCAACGGACGTTCCAGCCGCTCCGCACGTGCCCTTGCCGCCATGGCGGGCGTGCTGACGGTCCTTTCCACCGGCATTCTGGGCCTCGGTGCACCCGAGCCCGACCCGGTCCCCAGCCGCTGGCAGCTTGATGTCGACCTCGGACCCCTGCGTCTGGCAAAGGTCGATGTCCCCGGCCAGGGTGTCCGTGCGTTCTACTACATGACGTACACGGTCACCAACGCCAGCGGAACCGACGTTCTGCTCGCCCCTGCATGGGACCTCGCGACGACCGACGGCAGGATCAGCCGTTCGGGCCGCAACGTCCCTGCCTCCGTGACCGAAAAGCTCCTCAAGGACCTGAATAACTCGTACCTCGAGGATCAGATCAGCATCATCGGTGTCCTGATGCAGGGCGAAGAGAACGCCAAGGACGGCTTGGTGGTCTGGTCGATCGACGATCTCCGCGTCGATGAAGTCTCAATCTTCGGTGCAGGTTTCTCCGGCGAGGCCAAGCCCCTGGAAGTCCTGAACCCCGCCAGCGGTAACAAGGAGAAGGTCCTTCTCCGCAAGACCCTGATGGCACGCTACGCCACGCCGGGCGAGATCGAAGCCCAGCCTGCTGCAGAGCCCTTTGAAGCGGTTGAGCTTCGCTGGGTCATGCGGTAAGAGCTGGATCATGCAGTGCACGTGATTTTGTTTGGTTCTTGTTTGAATTTCCCGTGGTGTGTCGCGTTCACCTGTCACTTGGCCGATGAACGTGCCGCGCCTAGACTCTCTGCCCGGTACAGCAATGGTGGGTGCCGGGCTTCCATAGAAACGACTTTGCAGGTGGGCATTTCACATGGCACATAAGAAGGGCCAGGGCTCGACCCAGAACGGCCGCGATTCGAATCCCAAGTTCCGTGGCGTCAAGCTGTACGGCGGCGAAGTCGCGCAGCCTGGTTCGATCATCATCCGCCAGGCAGGCACGCCCTTCCAGGCAGGCTTCAACGTCCGCCGCGGCTGCGACAACACGCTGTACTCGGTCGCCGCAGGCACCGTGATCTTCCGTGGCCGCAAGGTCCACGTGCTCCCGGCCGACGAGAAGACTCCTCGTCCGTCGTGGCTGACCGCGAACTAAGTCGCGTTCCGCACACGCCTCACGACAACCAGATGATTTCAACCGATCGCCGCGGCAACGCGGCGATTGTGTTTTCTATTGGGTGCTGATTCGCTGCTGTTCGGCGCGTGCAGCCACTGCATATCAGCTCAGTTCTGGTTCACCAGGTCCGTCGCTGCTGTAATCAAACGACATCACGTACTCCGCGCCCCACACCGGGTAGGACTCTTCGCAGCGGTAGCCGACGAAGTCTCCTGGGTCCCAGCCCAGGCGGTGGAAGACGTGGCGGATGAAATCGCCGTGACGCGTCCAGGTTGGTGAGTGAACGTTGCCCAGGCCGCGACCAAGGAGGCTCAGGAGCGGGGCGCCCTCCACGCGGTCGTACCAGCGGTCGGGGATTGCACCGCCGCCGCGGCCCATGAGGAGGCTCAGTGATGGCGTGCAGCCGCGCGTGAGTGAGCGGTGGAGGTAGACGTCCGCGACCATGCGCTCGACGGGCTCCCTGATCAGGATCACTTCGTCGTGGATCGGCGGCTTTTGCAGCGACGGCAGAATGCCAAGCGTGGAGATGCGATACGCGATCGCGACGTCGAAGCTGCCGTTGCCGTTGTTTTCTTCCGCGACGCCGCGCGGGTCAATGACCTGCACAAGCCTGCCTTCAACATCGCTTGCAGAGAGCAAGGGCAAGGGCTTGCTGCAGAACTCTTCAAGCAGACCCTCTGCAGGCGCTGCATTGAATGGAACATTGTCGAGCGAGCAGTATCGCACTTCTACCGGTTTGCCGTCGAAACCGACCATCGACGTGAACCACACCGGCTGGATCAGCGGCATCTTCACAAGACCCGGAGAGCGATACCCAACCGCGACACGTGCATGGACATACTCGAGTTCGTTCGGTCGATCGGGATTCTCTCGCAAGATCGTGACGCGCGATCTGCACGCGATGCGAAAGCCGTAGAGCTCAGAGATCGTCTCAAAGAGCGTCTGGCGCAGATCTTCACGCCTGCCGCGCGGGATTCCGCTCGCGCCCGAACCGTTGGGGGCAGCGATTGCCTGCAAGCGCGAGATCAATCGTGCCTGGCTGCCGCCGAGTGCAGCGATGAGCTCTGCATAGCTCTCGATCGCTGCCTCTGCACTTGAGATCACCGTCGCGGGTGCGGAGGGGAGCTTTTCCTTCGCCGCCACGAGGCACTGGCGCAGGCCTTCAACACCGGGCAGGCGCGCAAGGAGCGCGAGGTCATCCTCGGTCGCGCGCACTGCAGTGAAGAAGCGATGGCTCACTGCACGGTGGATGCCCAACACCTTCTCAAGCCCAGACGCAGTCTGGAACGTCGGCGGGAGCTGGAGGATCACTGCACCAAGCTCAGAACGGAGCCGACGGCCGACCTGCGCTGCCTGGCTGCGCTCGTCGTCTGTGAGGGGGAGATCGGTGCGGACGGGGCGTGGCATGGAGTGGTACTGGGGCGGGTTTGAAGTCGGAGTTGGTGGTCGAGTTTGCGTTATTGGGCCCGGGATGACGCCGGAACTTCTACTTGATCGGCCTAGAGACTAACGAATTCCTTGACACGACGTAGAGATTCAGTTAGTTTCGAAAGAATCTCGGAGAGTGTTTCTGAGAGTATATAGAGGGACAAGAGCGTTTGGAAGGGACATCTCGCGAGGGGCTATAGGAGGACCTGAACATGTCGAAGAAGGTGTTGAGGATGCTCGCGGTCGCTGCGTGCGCTGGCGATGTGTCAACCGCGCAGGCAGACGTGTTTTATGGAGTTACGTCGTCGTCGCTCGTGCGCATGGACACCGTCGCGCAGAGCGTGACGACGGTGGCCAGCATCACCGGTGGGGCAAGTGCGCTGAACTCGTTTGCGGACTGCGAGTTTGATGGAGAGGGCAACCTGTGGGGGCTTCGCCAGAAGGACGGCGGGTTCATGGATCCGTCGATCAATCAGGCTTTGAAGATCAACACGGTGACCGGCGCCGCTCTTCTGGGTGGTGATTTCGGAACGGTTTCGATGCACGGGCTTGCGTTTCGAAGCAGCAACTCGAGCTTCTACAGCGTCAACTTGTCTGGTGCGTTCCCTGCACTCAACCCCGGCAATCTCGTGACGGCGAACACCGCGAGCGGCGCGGTGGCGAGTGTCTCGGGTGCGTCGCACGGCCTGCCCGGCAATGTGCGCGTGGACGCACTGGCGTTTGCAGGCGATGGCACGCTGTATGGGATGTGGAATGCAGGCAACGAGTTCATGGGCACGGTGGATTTCAAGCTGGTGCGCTTTGACACCTCGACTGGCGCGGGCACGGTGATCGGAACCGTCTCGGGCTCTCGCAAGTTCAACTCGCTGCGGTTTGGTTCTGGGGGCGTGGCATACACGATCGACTCGAACACGGGCGATGTGTTCACGGTGAACCTTGCGACCGGTGCAGGGTCGTTCGCGTTTACAGGTGGCGCACCTGCAGTGGGCGTGACGGGCCTTGCGCACGTGGTGCCTGCTCCGAGTGCTCTTGCACTGCTCGCGGGCGGCGCGGTCGTCGGGCTTCGCCGCAGGTCGCGCGGCTGAGCCACCACGCATTTTCCAGTGCATTGACATGTGATCCAAAGGAAACGCACGCGTGGAGGGCCGGGTCGCGATCAGCGCGATCCGGTTTCAGGAAAGGAACTGAAGGATGACGTCTCGAAACTACGCGGCGGGCTTGCTTGCCGTCATGGCGGGAACATCTCTCTCGTTTGCAGGGTCCGGGCCTCTGCGTCCGGTGGCGTTGACGGGAACTGACGGGGAATTCGGGCCTGGCCGGGGCGCGGGCATCGTGTTCAGCGGGTTTTCCCCTGCAGCAGGGCTTGGAAGCCCGTCGATCAGTTCGAACGGCGCGGTCGCGTTCCTTGCGACGATTGCGGGGCCTGGGATCACATCATCGAGCAACACCGGGGTATGGGCTGTTCGCAGCCCATACCCCGAAGCGGTGGCGGTCGAAGGAGACCAGGTGCCCGGCAAGGACGCAGGGGTGGTCTTTGATTCCTTCTACACCGCGCCGCAGATGAGCGATGCGAAGTTCACTGCGTTCCAGGCTTCGATGCGCGGAACAGGCATCACGCTGAGCAGGAACGATGCACTGTTCACCGAGCTTGGCGGCGGTTTGCACGCACTGATCCACGAGCGCGTGACGTTTGCACCGACGATGCCTGCGGTGCTCTTTGGTGATGCGATGAACGCGGACGGCATGCCGTGGGGTTCGAACAACTGGGTTCAATCACGAACCGGCGCAACGGCGCTTCGCTGCTATGTCGACAGCTCGACCGGGTTGTTCAACGAGCACTTTGGCGTGTGGACCGATCGCTTCGGCATGATCGAGAAGCACTACCGCGGCGGTGATGTGGTGCCGAACACCGATCCGTCTGCAGCGTTCTATGGGTCATTCAATCCGCGCATCAACAGCTCGGGTGCGATCATCACAATGCGGCTCGACACCGAGCGCAGCGGGAGCGGGCTGTGGACCGACCGTGCACGTTCGGGAATCAAGGCACTGCGGGCGTGGGAACGCTTCACGCGATCGCACGGATCGGCGATTCTGCGCCGGGCACGAGCGCAACCTTCCAGAGTTTCACGGGCAACTACTCGATCAACGCGAACGGGCGCGTGGTGTTTCAGGCAGGGCTGCCATCGCAACCCGATGGGCCGGGCGGCGTGTGGTCGGATGGTCGCTTTGGCGTGCTGCAGGCGGTGATGCTCTCGGGCGGCACTGCACCAGGAACGGGGTCCGCACAGTTTGCACACAACGCTGCGTGGCTTGCGACAGAGGTCGCGATCGCGGACAACAACGTGACTGCAGTGCTCGGACATCTGCAGGCAGGGATGGGCGGCGTCGGCGGCTCGAACGATGAAGGCATCTGGAGCAACCGTGCACTTTCGGGCGGGAATCCCGTCGGCAATCTGCGATTGGTCGTGCGCGAAGGTTCGCCGTGCCCTGCGAGCGCGGGACCTGATTATGCAGGGCTGAACTTCGGCACGATCGAAACGATGTGGGTGAACGCATCGGGGCTTGTGGGCTTTGTGTGTTCGCTCAACGACTTCACCCGCTCGGTGTGGGTCGAAAACGCAGATGGCACGCTCTCGCCAATGGCCAAGGAGTTCACGACAGTCGATCTCTATGGCGATGGGTCGGACGTTCGGATGATCTGGTCGCTGGAAGCATCGACGACGAGTGGGGCAACGGGTGATGGTCGGCGTGTTGGACTGACAGATGCAGGGGACATTGCGCTGCGATTGACGTTCACGGACGATTCGCAGGGCATCTTCACGACTGCGCCGAGCCAGTCGTGCCCATCAGACTTTGACGGCTCGGGTTTTGTCGACACCGACGACTTTGACGCGTTTGTCGAGGCCTTTGAAGCAGGCGACGAGAGCGCGGACTTTGACCGGACCGGCTTTGTCGATACGGACGACTTTGACGCGTTCGTGCTTGCGTTTGAATCCGGGTGCTGACGCCATACGTGCGCCAGTATTCTCTCCAGCAGCCCGGTTTATGGCCGGGCTGCTTTTTTTTCGCAGGTACATAGGTGGAAAAGAACCGCGTTTCAGGCGGAGATCAGTGCAGAACGCGGAAAACTTCCGCTTGATCGGTCAGCCCTGCGGCGATCTTCTCGGCAGCGTCGTTGCGCATGTCGAGGAACCCCTCGTCGCGTGCGACAGCGACGAGCTCGACTGCGTCCGCGTTGCGGTTGGCAAGGACCCGGAGCGGGTCGGTCATCTTGAGCACTTCGTAGACCGCAAGCCGGCCCTTGTAGCCTGAACCCCAGCATGGATCGCAGCGCGTGCCGTCGGTTGCACGGCCCGAGCCGCCGCAAGTTGAACACTTGCGGCGGACAAGACGCTGGGCAAGCACTGCAAGCAGCGACGACGTGATGAGGTAGGGTTCGACGCCGATGTCGACGAGCCTGGTGATGGCGCTGGGTGCGTCGTTGGTGTGGAGCGTTGCGAGCACGAGGTGGCCCGTCAGCGAGGCCTGGATCGCGAGCTGCGCGGTTTCCTTGTCGCGGATTTCGCCGATGAGAATAACGTCGGGATCCTGGCGGAGAAGCGCACGAAGACCAGTTGCAAAGGTCACGCCCCGCTTGGGGTTGACCTGCATCTGGCTGATGCCCTCCATGTGATACTCGACGGGATCCTCGATCGTCATCACGTTTCGCGTGTTGCGATCGACGCGCTGGAGCGCTGCATAGAGCGTGGTCGTCTTGCCCGAGCCGGTGGGACCCGTGACGAGGATGATCCCCGTCGGGTGGTCGACCAGGTCCATAAGCTGGCTCTGCATGCGCTTGGTCATGCCGATCTGGTCGAGCGAGAGCTGGACGCTGGATTGATCGAGAAGACGAAGAACAAGACGCTCGCCGTACACCGTGGGGATGCACGAGAAGCGGATATCGACCTTCCTGCTGCCGACTCGGACGCTGGTGTGGCCGTCCTGCGGGCTGTGACGGTTGGCGATATCGAGCTCGGTCATGACCTTCAGTCGCGAGCTGATGGCAGGTGCGAGCGAGATCGGCGGGCTGAAGGCATCGACCAGGAGCCCGTCGACACGGAAGCGGATGACGAGCTTGTTTTCCTGCGGGTGGATGTGAACGTCGCTCGCACGCCTGCGGAGCGCCTCGAAGAGGATCATGTTCACGAGGCGGATGACGGGCGTCTGGCGCGCGAGCTGGAGGAGGTCGTTGGACTGGCCGACGTTGGCTGCAGCAGAGGCGATCGCTCGCTCATCGAGGGGCATTTCCTCGATGATCTCGGTGACAAGGTCCTGGCGCTTCTCATAACCACGGTTGACGAGGTTGGCGACGGTTGCACGGGGGCTCAGGACGAGCGTCACCGCGCCATCAAGCATGTCCTCGAGCATATTAATGACCGAGGGCTGCATGGGCTGTGCAGTGGCGACGGTCATGGTGATGCCGTCGCTCTCGACGCCCGCGCAGTGGTGCGTGCGGGCGACCTCGGGAGGCACGATCTCGTAGAAGCGCGATGCGCTCTCGCTCAGGCGCGGCTCTGCGACATACTTGAGGCCGGTGCGCTGGGCAAGAAGCTCGAGCGCGTGGTGCTCATCGAGCGCGAGCATGGAGAGGAGCACATCCCACGGCTCGGTGTCGGAGCCTTCGATGGTCCGGAACTGGCGGAGCTGCTCGGGCGTGAGCTTGAAGGGCCCAAAGAGGGGCGCGAGCCGGTTGAACTCGGCACGCATGTCGTCCTTGGTGGCCAGCGCGTTTGACGTGCCAGGCCCGCCACCACTTACCCCACTGCCTGCTGAGGCGCGACCGCCGGACGCTCCGGGGAGGAGCTTTCGCATCGCGCTGAAGCGGTCGGTGGGTTGGTTCTTGCTGGCCATGGTGCTGTGGTACTGCGAGTGCGAAACTGCGGATGGAACTTAGCGCTGCGTGGAGCCCTGGACGGAACCTTCGCGCGTGGTGGAAGGGTTGTCACGCGGGAGGAGCGGGTCTTGGGTGCCTGCAGGGGCTGAATCGGGCGCCGGGGGCAGCGGCGGCGGGACAGTCAAGGGACGCTCGAAGGCGTCGATGTAGGAGGGCGCGAGGTCGGGCATGCCGTCGGTGATTCCGACTGCGTTCTGCGGACCGGCCTGCATCAGGAGCTGGTCCGCAAAGTTGGCATCACGCATGACCTTGGGCGTGAGGAAGACGTAGAGCGTCGTCTTTCGCTTCACCTTGGAAAGATCCTGGAAGAGCAGACCAACGAGCGGGATGTCCTTGAGGATCGGGATGCCGCGCGACGTTTCGCTCTCGCTATCAAACGTCAGGCCGCCAAGCACAACCGTTGCGTCGCTGGGAATCGTGACCGAATCTGCCTTGAGCGTGTTGTCCTGCTTCGGGGGCGGCACGCCTGCAGAGCCATTGCCGGTGAAGCTCGACATATTGATTTCGTACGCGAGCCGGATGTATCCGCCGTCTGAAATGCGCGGCGTGACCTTCAGGAGCGTGCCTGCGTCGACGTATCCATCAAATGTGACGGTGTTCTGGCTTCCACCTGTTCCGAGCGTCGTTGCAGTCGTGGGCTGCTGGTCTTTTGAATCGATCGTCGCTTCTTCGTTGTCGTCGACCAGGAGCTGCGGCGAAGACAGGATGCGACCTTCGACCTCGGTCTGGAGCGCGTTCATCACGATCGGGACCTGGTCTGACTTGATGACTGCGGCGGTAAGACCCTGCAGCCCGGACGAAACCGTCTTGGGACCGGTGAACCCTGCAGGGACCGTGCCCAGACCGAAGTTGGTGTTGAGCACACCGCCAGTGCCGCCCGCGTTGATGAGCTGGGTTTCGAACGCCAGGCGGAGATCGTCGCTCCAGTTCACCACCACGATCTTGGCTTCGATGTAGACCTGCGGACGGCGGAGATCGATCTGTGTGATCAACCGCGCGATCGCCTCGTGGTCGCGGATCGGTGCCTTGACGATGAGCTGGTTGCGCGACTGATCAGGAACAATGAAAATCTCTTCGACGTTGCTGACCGCAAGACCCTCTTCGGTCACGCCTGCCTGCGGACGGAAACGCGACCTCTGCCGATTCGACGTGCTGTCGTTGAAGAGACTGTTGGAACTGCGGCTTGCAGTCGAGAATGTGCGTGATGATGAACTCTCATCGTCGCTGCTGCTGTTTGACGTATCGCGGATCTCGGGCATCTGGTTGTTCAGGAGGCCCATGATGATGCTGGACGTTTCATCCGCGACTGCGTTCTTGAGCTTGTAGGTCCTGAAGACGACGCGGTCGTCGTCGGTCTTGAGCTCGGTCACCAGCGTTTCGAGCGCGGCCTGCTGCTCGGGCGTGCCGTAGTAGACGATCACGCCGCTGGTTTCATCAACGACCATGACCGGACCGCCGGTGGTCGTGCGCTGCGACTGGTTCTGCTGGCTGGGATCCTGCGGGAACGTCAATCCACCGTTGAGATTGCCGAACGGGTGGTTGGGATCATTCTGTGACGTTTCGGTCGAGATCTGCGTCACTTCGCCCAGGCCACGCTGGCGGGCGATCTCCGCGATCGGGCGTGCAGCCTTGCCGACGTTGTGCTTCTTGGGAACAAGCTTGCTTGCGACGTCGATGACCTGCAGGATTGCCTTGACCTGATCAATTTCTTCCTGCAGACCACGGAAGATCAGCGCGTTGTCCTGCGGATCGATCGTCAGACGATCCTGAAGATTGTCGAACGAGCCGCGTGCACCAAAGCCCGGCTGGCCATTCATCTGCTGCTGCTGGAGGATGAAGTTGGGGTCCTGGTTTGCGCCACCCTTATTCTGGCCCTGGCCGACGAGCTGGAGCGCACGGTCGCGGGCGACGGGTGCAGCGACGTGCGTGAGTTCGAGGCGGATGAACTTCGACTTTGCACGCTCTGCAAGGAGCGTCTGGATCAGCGATTCGACCTGCGCGAGCTTGCGGACCGTGTCGGTCGCGACGATGACGCCGAGCTCATCGATGTACGCGTACTGCCGCATACCGGGCTGATTGGGCTGCTGGCCTGGGATCATGCCAGCGCCACCCGCGCCGGTGTTGGCGTCGATCGCGGCCTTGAGCGCGCTGGGGCGAACGTTGGGCGTCGTGAAGATGCGCGTCGTCGATGCGTCGCCATCTTGAAGGTTGATCGGCACCTCCGCGACAGGGTGCACGGAGTAGAACTGCGTCAGCGGGTCGTAGGTGATCGTGAAACCCTGCTGCTCCAGCAGCGCATCGAGGAGGCCCAGGAGCTTGGTCTTCTTGATCTTGACCGGCGCGTTGAAAACGACCGACCCTGCAAGGTTGCCCTTGATCGAGACGTTGATGCCCAGCGTCCTGACGACATAATCGACCAGCGTGGTCAGCTCGACCGGCTCGGTGAACTCGGTCAGCTCGATCTCATCGCCATCCTGAACCTTGAGCCCTGCATTCAGCTCTGCTTCGGTCTGGTCGTTTGCAGCGGGCTGAGGCAGATCGCGGCCATCTTCCGCGGAGGGTTGCTCGACTCTGCGGTTATCGAGCACGCGCGGCTGGGTCGCGGGCGTCTCGCCTGCACCA